>Ga0214919_10000409_pt1 | contig 73121 bp, 70 predicted proteins | sample LL1503_MetaG_FD_177994 | JGI IMG/M metagenome (GOLD analysis project Ga0214919, IMG submission 177994) | Freshwater microbial communities from Lake Lanier, Atlanta, Georgia, United States - LL-1503 | ecosystem: Environmental > Aquatic > Freshwater > Lake | place: USA: Georgia | collected... | reverse complement strand
CCCGTGCGCTGACGATCGACGTCAACGGCGGCAAGGTTCACGTGATGGATCCCAACGGTGGGACTTCCCACTTCGTCTGGCGCGACGCCCAACACATCTTCGCCTTCGCTTTCCACCCTTCGCACGGCGAGCGTTTCTACCTGTTCAAGGATCTCAGCGATGAGATCGAAGTCGTCGGCCCGACCGCGATGCCGGCCAACGGCCATAATACCTACCTGCCGAACACGGATAACGCATGGGTCCTGAATGATACTTACCCGCAGGGCAAGGAACGCCTGCAGAATCCTTATATTTATCATATCCCGACGGATCGGCGCGTGCCCATCGGCAGCTTCCCCGCTCCGCCCGCCTATACGGGCGAATGGCGCTGCGACACCCACCCTTCGGCCAGTCGCAGCGGACGCCAGGTATGCTTCGACTCCGCCCATGCCGGCGGCCGCCAAGTCTACATCGCCGACATCGCCGGGCTGCTCGGTTGAGCCGTTGCCGTTCTGTCACTCAATCGCGCTTCCCATCGGTTCGCGACCAGCCCATAGTGACCGCCCCCGACGATGGCCACCCGCAGCGCACTTGAACGATCCCGCTCCGCCCTGCACCTGCGGTTGCTCGCCGCGCAGCGCCGCTTGGTCACGAAAAAACAGTCCGCGGTGATCCTGCTCGGCGGTAATGACCGTCTCGCCGCCTCCGAACTCGCCAATCAGTTGACGGAGTGGTTCGACTCGCGCTCGGTCCACATTTGTGCCCCGCTGCCGCACGCGAAGGAAAATAACGGCCACCCTTTTCTCTGGCCCTACTGGCAAAAAATGCCGGCGAAAGGCCACCTCACCATCGTGGTGGGAGATTGGCTCACCCACACAGTTGTCGCCGCTGCCTCTGATCAGATTTCCGGCGAAGCCCTCCGCCTCCGGCTGAAGTCGCTGCGTCAGTTCGAAGAGTTGCTCGCCGCCGACGGCACTTCGGTGGTCAAGGTCTGGATTGAATCGCCGGAGAAACTTCTCCGTAAACGTCTGCGCGAAGCCGAAGACACCGATGCCGAAGGTTGGGTGGTTACCGATCAAGACCTGCTGCTGACAAAAGCTTCCGTCCATAAGAAAGCCCGCGAACTCCGCGTCCAAGGCAGCGGTAAGAATCTACCTTGGAAAGTAATTCTGTCGGCCGCCGAAACCAAACAACGCGATTTACATGCCGGCCAGGTCATCGCCGACCAGCTCGCCCAAGTTTCGCGCCGGCGCGCCGCCAACCCGGCAAAGAAGCCCAGCAGTCGCCCCCGCGGCCTGCTTGAAAGCGCCACCCCTCACCCGACGCTCGACAAGAAAGGTTACAGTCAACAGATCGCCAAGCTGCAAGCCCGCCTCGGTAGGCTCAGTCGCATCGCTTCACAAAAAGGTATCGCAACCGTTCTCGCTCTCGAAGGACCCGATGCCGCCGGCAAGGGCGGCGCAATCCGGCGACTCTGCGGCATGCTCGACGCGGCCCACTATCAGGTCCACCCGACGCCGGCTCCGACGCCGGAAGAAAAGGCGCGGCACTATCTCTGGCGCTTCTGGAACAAGACCCCCAACGCCGGCCACCTCGCGATCTTCGACCGTTCTTGGTATGGCCGCGTGATGGTCGAACGCGTCGAGGGCTTCGCCAAAGATGCGGAATGGGCCCGCGCCTACGCCGAGATCAATGATTTCGAAGCCCGCCTCGCGGAATCCGGTGCGATCGTGCTCAAGCTCTGGATTAATATTTCCAAGGAAGAACAGCTGAATCGCTTCAAGGCCCGCGAGAGCTCACCGCACAAGCGCCATAAGATGACTTTAGAAGATTACCGTAATCGCCGGAAGTGGGATGATAATATCCGCGCCGCCGAAGACATGATCGCGCGGACCGATACCCCGCACGCGCCTTGGCACGTGATTTCAGGCAATGACAAGCGCTTCGCGCGCGTGGCCGCTCTCAAGGCCGTCTGCCGCGCGCTTTCGGATCGCTTAGACTAAGCCACTCGCGCAACCAGCGCAGATGCGGCCCGGTTAACGCGGCCTGTTCCAGCGTCTCCGTGGCGATCCATTCGAGTTCGATGTCGCTGGTCCAACGCCGCCAAGATCCCGCCGCGGTGGCGACGACATGGAGTCGTTCTTCGTAGGTGATCGTGCCGATGGTGCGCCGCCGTACCAACGTCGGCTCACCGCTCGGCTTAACGCCCAAGGAAACCATCTCGGGGATCTCCGCCATGCCGACGAGTCGCCGCGAATCCGGCCCGTACCGACGGAGTAGCAACTTCCCCGAACGCACCACCAAGGCACGTTCGACGACGGCCGTCTGGCGAGCCTTGCTGACAAACCGCGGTAATTTTTCGGCGTCGCCCTGTCGACGTGCATCACACCATTTCGCCACCGGACATTTCGGGCATTCCGGCGCAGCCTTCCGGCAAACTAAGGCGCCAAGCTCCATTATGGCTTGGTTAAAGTCTCCCGGTTTCTTAGGGTCGACTAACGCATCAGCCAAGCCGGTGAATTGCTTCGTGGCGGACGCGGCATCCTTGAGCTGGGCGCGATGACCAGCAAGGCGCGATAACACGCGCACGACGTTGCCATCGACGACCGCGATGGGCTCGGCGTAAGCGATGCTCGCGATGGCCGCGGCCGTATACGGGCCGACGCCTTTGAATTCTTGCCACTCGACGGCGGTACGGGGTGGCACCGGCAAGGCGGCGACTTGCTTGGCCAGTCCGAGCAGATTTCGCGCCCGGGAATAATAGCCGAGTCCCGCCCAGAGTTTAAGCACCGCGGCTTCATCGGCCTTGGCGAGCGCTTTGAAATCAGGCCATTTCTTTACCCACCGTTCGAAATAGGGAATGACGGTCGCAATCTGCGTCTGCTGGCACATGAGCTCAGACACCACGGTCCGATACGCCGTCGGTTTCGACCGCCATGGCATGCTCCGCTGATGCTGGGCAAACCAAGCCAAAAGCGCCCTTCTTAATGCCGGAGCGGCTTGAATCAGGGTTTGTTCGGGGCGGGCCATGGGATGGGGCTGGATTTGATCGCTAACTCGGGTAAGACCTAGAACGCAATGACTCGCAAGGCAAAGCCGGACTCAGACGAAAATCCCAAGAAGGTAGCGATGCACACCGTCAAACTCAATTCCGCCCAGGCCGAAAAGCTGCGCGGCATCCTCGTGGCCAAACGCTGGGTGAGTTTTCCGGTCGATCACTCGGCTTTCGCCTTCAAAGGCGAAAACCTGAACATCGTGCACTACAAATCCGGCAAGTGCGTGATCTCCGGCAAGGGTACTGAGGATTTTGTCAAATTCACCCTCGAGCCCGACGTGACGGGTCAGGCCCTGCTCGGCTACGAAGAAGAAAATAATCCCGAATGGTTCGAGGAACACGCCGGGCTCGACGAATCCGGTAAAGGCGATCTTTTCGGCCCCGTGGTCTCGGCCTGCGTCATCGCTTCCGGCGATGTCATCCGCGCCTGGATCGACTTGGGCATCAAGGATTCCAAAAAGCTCACCGACCCCAAGATCGCCGAGCTCGACCGCGCCATCCGCTCCACGCCTGGCGTCGCGGTGAAGACGACGTTCATGCGCATGGCGAAATATAACGAGCTGCATTCGCGCTTCGGCAAAAACCTGAACCGCCTGCTGGGCTGGATGCATGCGACTTCCTGCGAAGAGGCTCTGAAGAATTACGAAGAAATGAATGGGCGTCGCCCGAAATGGGGCCTGCTCGACCAATTCTCCGAAGAACCAATCGTCCAGAAGGAACTCGCGCGCAAGGGCGTTGAGTTTGACCTACGCATGCGCACGAAAGCGGAATCCGATCCGGTCGTGGCGGCGGCTTCCATCGTCGCGCGCGCGGCGTTCGTCCGCGAACTCGACCGGCTTTCCGCCGACGGCAACATCCACCTGCCCAAAGGCTCCGGCTCCGAGGCCAAGAATGTCGCGATCGAACTGGTCGGCCGGCTCGGTCCCGCGATCCTCGTCAATTTCGCCAAGCTTCACTTCAAGACCGCTTACGAAGCGCGCGGCCTCGAACCGCCCGCCCCCAAGCCTTTCAAGGGCCGCAAAAAAGCGGAATAAGACGTGGCCTCGCTGGCATCATTCGACCGCAAGAAAGGTGCCGACCGTCCAGGTATCGCGGGCGTCGATGAGGCCGGTCGTGGTTCGCTTTGCGGCCCGGTCGTAGCGGGTGCCGTGCTGCTCGACGCGGGCTTTTACGGCGAACCGACATGGTTACGCAAATTGGCCGGGGCCAATGATTCGAAAAGGCTTTCGCCAGAAAAACGTGCCGAGCTTCGCGCCCGTATCGCGGAAATGGAAGCGGAAGGAAAACTGAAGACCGCCTGGGCCACCGGTTCGGTGATGGAAATCTCCGCGCATAATATCCTCGGCGCCACCCGCCTCGCGATGGCTCGCTGCATCGCCAAACTCGCCCAAGGCGCGATCGCCCCGCTCTTCGCCGCCGCTGGCACCGAGGGCGAACTATTCGGACGTTCGGATGCCCGCACCTTCCTTGTGCTGGTCGACGGTCTACCGCTCCGCCCCTTCGCCTGGGCCCATGAATCCGTCAAAGGCGGCGACGGTAAGAGCCTCGCCATCGCTCTAGCTTCGATCATCGCGAAGGTCGAACGCGACCGCATGCTCGTCGCGATGCACGAACGCTATCCGCAATACGGTTTCGCCACGCATAAAGGCTACGGCACGCCTGAACACGTCGACGCCCTCCGCAAACACGGCTCTTGCGCCGAGCATCGCGATCTTTTCGTCCGCACCATCCTCGCCGGCGATGCCCCTCCGCCCGAATCCATGGACGGAGAATTCAGTTTTGAATAAGAGATACATTCCCGGGTGACAGGTGACGGGCACGGGAGCCGGGAGTTCAGGCTCCGGCCGTTCGGGATTCAGCCGCAGGAACCCGAAGCCGATGGCCGAGGGCTAAACAGCCGACTCCTGAATGGCCGATGCCCCAATGGCCGTCACCCGTCACCTGGGATATTGCATCCCCCGCCGCATCCTTTCCGGTCTCCCTTTAAGTTCGTCTCTCTGCCTTAGGTAGGGCTGACCACCCTCGGTCAGCCGCGGTTGAGCGAGGCCGCTCAACCCTACCTCAACACAAACGGATGCGATGTCATCGCATCCCTGCCCGACCCCGCCACCCGCCACCCGAAACTTGCATCCACTTTTGCACCTTTGCACAGGCCGCCGGCCGATTTGCACTTTTGCACTTTCTTCACCCTTGCCCACCGGCCAACTATTCAACCGCTCGCGGTCGCATCTACCAACAACCACGCCCAGGTCGCAGCCACACCGTCTTTCCGGGTATTCAAGCGGTCGTAATCCCGCAACAGGTCGCGCAATTCTCCCGGTGACATCCGCGGATCGCCGGTCACGCCGCTGCGATGCAACGACCGCAGGAAATCCAACGCGCTCGGATAAATTTCTTCCGACTCCAAGACGCCATGCGCATGGACGTCGAACTTCGCGGCTTTTAATAAATTCAACCATTGGGCTTCGTCACGCCAACGCACCGGTCCTTCGCCGATAAGGTCCCTCAGTTCATTGAGGCACGGATCACACGGGACGCCGAGGAGCAGTCGGCCGCCTTCCGGTAACGCGGCATGCCAATGCTTCAAGACCGCCGCCGGATCCGCCGCCCAATGCAAGAGTCCCGTCGAGGCCAAGGCCTTCGCTTTTTCAATGGGGCCAAAGGCATCATGCACTTTCCAATTCGCCGCGGGCACGGCCTCACGTCCGACTTCCACCATGGCAGGCGAGGAATCAGTGGCGTCGACGTTCACGCCCTGCGCAAGCAAAGCCGCCGTCAGAAAACCAGTCCCGGCACCCAGCTCGGTCACGCGCACTCCCCGCCGAAACGGCGCGAACGCAGCCAAGGCTTCGGCGAAGCGCTTCTGCGGGGCGGCATGCGCCTCATAAGTTTCGGCTCGTTCGTGAAAATGCATCAAGGTCAGGCGTTCAGGAATTCGCGAAGGTCGTGTCCCAAGCCTTCTCCAATATGACAACCGAGGATGGCTTGGCAAACGCCCTCCGGATTTAACAAGGTATCTTTCTCCCCGACGTAAGCCTCCCACCCCGTGGGCAAACCTTGGCGGCCAAACGTGACCAGCGAGATGCCCGCGGGCTGAATCAGCACATCCAAGCCCGCCAAGAGGCATTCCAATGCATAGGGCAACTCGGTGCCGATTACCGGGGCGAGTCCCGCTCGCTTCCGGAAATCAGCCAAAGCCGCGGCCGGTTCGGTCTCCAGCCAGCGACGCAGCCACTTGACCTGCGTTTCCGGAATCCGCCCACAGGTCCCATGCTCCGCGCAGAAGGAAGTGAAAGGCGCAAAGAGCAAAACTTTCGTCGGCAACTTTACGCCCCGAGCCCCGGCTTCTAAAATTAAATGCGCCCCGAGCGACCACGCGATGACGGCATCACAACCAACGAGATTTTCCGCCGCACCCATGACCGGCGGATAAATCAGGTGCTCGGCCTCCGGCGCATGCGCCACGGCGATGGCGCGCATTTCTTCTAACGAAACGCCCCACCCTCCAATCCACCCTATCTTCATACGCGGACGCCTTTCAACGCGGCGGTGAAATCAGCGAGTACCTGCGGCATGAGTCCACGACGTAGTGAAATTCGAATTCGCCCCGTACGCACCGGGACGGTGGGCGGGCGGATTGCCGAGACCATGAAACCAGCCGCCCGCAACGCCGTGGCGTATTTTAAGGTGATCTCCGCATCGCCCAAGATGAGCGGGATGATCGGTGAATCGCCCGAGGGCACCGCGAAGCCAGCATCCAATAAGGCGTCACGCCAAGCATGCGACATCGCTTGCAGCTGAATGCGTTCGACCGCGAGGGCTTTGACCCGGCCGATGGCGGCCAACGCCGCGGCCGCACAGGAGGGCGCCAGGTAAGTCGAGTAGACGAATTCGCCGGCGAAATTAATCAGGGCGTCGCGCACTTCCGGGGCATGCGAGAGCACATAAGCTCCCTGCGAGCCGAGGCCTTTGCCGAGCGTGCCCACAACGATGTCAGCCGCCGCGAAAACGCCCTGTTCTTCCTGCAGGCCAGAACCCGTCGCGCCATACCAACCCGTGGCGTGGGCTTCATCGAGCACCCAGCAAAAACCAAAGCGCTGACGCAATGAAGCCAGGCGCTTTAGGTCCGGACTGTCCCCGTCCATGGAATAAACGCTCTCCGTGACCACAAAGATTACCCCCTCCAACGCTGGCTCCTCGTGCAACATGAGTTCGAGCGCATCGAGATCGTTATGCGCGAACCTACGCAACCTCGCTCCCGAGGCCATGATCCCATCCAGCATGCTCGCGTGGACCAAGCGGTCGGCGAGGATGAGGTCGCCCTTCTTCGGCAACCCTCCGAGGACAGCCGAGTTGGCCGCGAAACCGGTGTTCATGACGAGGCCATGCTCGTAGCCCTGCCAGGTCGCGAGGGTCTGCTCTAGCCGCTGGTGTAATTCGGTATAGCCCGTGACGAGCGGCGACGCGGAAGACGAAGCCCCCCATTCGTGCAAGGCCGCGACACCGGCTTCGACGACCGCCGGATCGCGCGAGAGACCCAGATAATCATTATCCGCCAAGTTGACGCGGGCATCAGTCGAGGACCGGGCGCTTAGCTTGCGACGCAGCGTCGAGCCCTCGCGTTGCGCGAGAGACATCCGGAGACGCTGCAGCAAGGCCGCGTTCATTTCGGCAGGAAATGGAAACGGACCGACTTCACCCCAGGACCAGATTCACCTAGCAAGGGAATCCAAGATTCCGCCAGACCCGCGCGATTCGCCGCCGCCACCGCCGCCAAAGGCTTCTTGATCGCATTCAGCCACACGCCCATCGGGCCTTCGTAATGGCGACTGAGATACGCGATCGCCATGCGCGCTTGGTTGATTGCGCCCAGGCGATCTTCCACGACGATAATGACGACGGTCGGGTTGATGGCCGCCGCGAAATCCGCCCAGTCCTTGCCTTTGGGATCGATGGGTACGGCCACTCCGCCGGCGCCTTCGATGATGCGGCACGGCGCATACGGCACCTCGCGATAAAGTTTCAGGAGCGTAGCGAGATCGAGTTTCTTGCCGGCCTTGTTGGCGGCGGCCAAGGGCGCGATCGGCGCGGCGAGCGTCATCAGCGTGTGCGCTTCGGCCCATTTGCCAGCGGCCTTAGGAGCGTCCGCCGCCCGCCCAGCACCCGCACCCGATTCGACAGGCTTGATGACCTGCGTAAATCCATCCCGTGACAGGCGGCGGGCTAGCAGTCCGGCGACGTGGGTCTTACCCACGCCGGTGTCGCTGCCGGTGACGAAGAGGATGGCCATATTATTTGCAACCGCAGCCGCCTTGGCCGCAGGATTCTTCGGTGGCGTTGGCGGCGGCAAATTCTTCGACGTTCGGCCAAGCCGCCGGCTGCGCAGCCGCCGGCGCAATCTCGCCACGATGGATGCGGCGGGCTTCCTCAGGATGCATCGGATGCAGGCCGAGACGTTTCATAAGATTCATATCTTCTTCGATGTCCGGATTGCCGGTGGTCAGCAGTTTCTCGCCGAGGAAGATCGAGTTGGCGCCAGCCAGGTAGCACAACGCCTGGGTCTCATCGTTCATGTTACCGCGACCAGCCGAGAGGCGGACCATAGCCTTCGGCATCAGGATGCGCGCGACGGCGACAGTGCGGACGAATTCGATGCTGTCCACGAACTTGCGGCCAGCCAGCGGCGTGCCTTCGACGGCGACCAGCGCGTTAATGGGGACGGAGTCCGGTTGCGGCTCAAGGACGGCGAGTTCAACGAGCATTTTCAAACGGTCGTCGACGGTCTCGCCCATGCCGATGATACCGCCGGAACAGACTTCGAGTCCAGCCTTGCGGACGTTCGAGAGCGTCTGGAGACGGTCGTCGTAGGTGCGAGTCGTGATGATCTTCGAGTAGTGCTCGCGGGAGGTGTCGAGGTTGTGGTTATACACGTCGCAACCGGCCTGCTTAAGGCGGGACGCCTGCGCTTCGCTGACCATGCCGAGGGTGCAGCAGACTTCGAGGCCGAGTTCCTTTACGCCCGAGACCGTGTTCAGGACACTGTCGAACTGCTTGCCGTCGTTCACGCGGCGCCAGGCGGCGCCCATGCAGAAGCGCGTCGCGCCGCCGGCCTTAGCCTTACGGGCATCGGCGAGGATCGCCTGCGTCTCCATGAGGGCTTCGGTCTCGAGGCCAGTCTGGTTGTGCACCGACTGCGGACAATACGCACAGTCTTCGGGGCAGGCGCCCGTCTTGATCGACTTGAGCGTGCAGAGCTGCACGCCGGCCGGATCCTGGTTGGCCTGGTGGACTTGCTGAGCCTTGAAGATCAGCGTGTTGAGCGGCAGGTCGTAGAGCGTTCGGGCTTCGGTGAGGTTGGGCATGTTGTTTGGTAAAAATGGTAGGGGCAGCACCGCATGCTGCCCTAGTTCGCTAGTCGGTCTTCAGTGATGGCAGCACCTCATCCATCGCGAGCCGTACGGCGCGCACGAGGTGCTTTATTTCATCGGCTTGGATGGAGATCGGCGGAACGAATAGGATCGAGTCGCCCAGCGGCCGGATGACGAGGCCATGCCGACGTGCGGCCAAAGCGACACGGTATCCGGCACGGGTATCGGTCGGCCAACGCTCCGCAGCGGCAGGCTTAAATTCGACCGCGCCGGTCAGGCCCAGTTGACGGAACGTGCGCAGCTGCGCATGGCCAGCAAAGGCAGTTTCCATCTCGCGGCCAAGCAGAGCGGCCCGATCGGCGACCTGGCCCGAGGCCAACATGGGCTTCAGCTTACGCAACGATTCCCGAGCGACGGCGCAGCCGAGCGGATTACCCGAAAAAGTATGGCCGTGGAAGAAGGTCTTTCCTTCCGAAAATTTTCCGAGAAAAACTTCGTATATTTTTTCCGACGTCAACGTCGCGGCCAACGGCAGGTAGCCCGCGGCGAGTCCCTTCGCGAGACAAAGAAAATCCGGGACGACGCCTTCGAGTTCCGAAACGGTCAGTGCACCGACGCGGCCAAAGCCCGTGAACACTTCATCCAAAATCAAATGGACGCCGTATTGGCGGCACAGCGCCGCGACGGCTTTCACGAAGCCTGCAGGCTGTTGCACCATACCGGCGGCACCTTGGACACGCGGCTCGAGGATCACGCAGGCCGTCGTGGCAGCGTCGCGCTCGAGGAGCGTCTTCAGCGCGGCCAACGAGACGGAGGCGTCGGAGTGGCCGATCTTCCCGGCGCATTCGGAATGGATGGGCCCTGGGAAAGTCTGCCCCGCAAAGAGCCAAGGATTGAAGCGCCGGTGAAATTCGGAACGCTCGCCGACCGACATCGTGCCAAAAGTGTCCCCGTGGTAGGCGCCTTCCATCGAGATAACGCCGCGCTTGGCATCGTGTCCGACGAGTTGCCAATATTGGAACGAAAGTTTCAGGGCGACCTCGACCGCATTGCTACCGTTATCGGAGAAGAAGCAACGCGACAGCACACCCTTCGTCAACTCCGCCAGATCTTCGGCGAGCTCGGTCGCGACCGGGTGATTCAATCCGAGTAGCGTCACGTGAGCGACCTTCTCGAGCTGAGCTTTCAGGGCACGGTTCAGGTCGGCGTCGTTGTGGCCGTGGACATTCGTCCAGACCGAGGCGTTACCGTCGAGGTAACGCTTCCCTTCGTCGTCGATCAGCCAGCTGCCCTCGCCGCGCACCAGATGCAGGCGGGGATTGTCTTGGTATTCCCGCATCTGGGTAAACGGATGCCACCCGAAGCGCCGATCGGCGGCATCGAGGGCGTCCGCGGGGGACGAAGCAGCTGCAGGGGCAGTCGGCACACCCCTTATCTAGGGCCCCTGGGGGCCATTGTTAAGCCCGAAGTGTGGCTAGGTTTACAATGGCCTAGACCCTAGATGTTGGCGGTTAGCGGTTGGAATATTGCCTCGGGTAGGGCTGACCTCCCTTGGTCAGCCACGGTTGAGCGAGGGCGCTCAACCCTACCTCGACACAGCTGTATCTACCATTCGCCACAGGGCGAACCAAGGGTGGGGCACGATTCATCGTGCACTCCCATTAGGAGGGCGCGGCGTAGCCACGCCCCTACCCTGCGGCCACCATTCGGCGGCCGCTAGGACAGCACGCAGTGCTGACCCTACCTCGATACGCGAGTAGAGCGTGGCCGAGTTCTTGAACCACTGCCAATCGGCCGGCGCAGCGAGATCGAAGCTCGGCTTCTGGATGCGCATCAAAGCCGCACCGCGGCTTCGCATGAAGAGATTGGCCAGGGTCCGGTTACGGTTCCACTGGGCGGACTCCGCATCCTTCTTTCCCTGACCATCGGTAAAATCATCCATGAAGACGAGTGGCAGTTCAGGCCGGATTCCGCCCACCGAGACGAACAGCGTGATTTCAGATTGGCTTAACTTAGCCTGTGGTCCGCCGAACTCGACGGCACCCGTGGCGTCAACGTAGAGGACCGCCGGTACCAGCTTTGCCGGAGGCTGGAAGTCCGCCGGAAAGCGGGCGGCGAACACGCCTGCTTGAGCTACTGACGTCGCCTCATATGTCGTGCCCTGCGAAGTCGTCACGCGCAGACGAACCTTGGCTCCTTCGGCGAGCGTCGTATTTCCGCGAATCAGGATGCCTTCCACGCCCGCGACGACCATCGCCGAAGGCCGCATTGTCGGAGCGAGGTCGACCTCAGGCAATGCAGACGCCGCCCGGCAAGCTCCGCAGAGCAATACAAGGAGGAGAGCGAAGGCGGCACGCATAGTTCGATTGGGCCACGTAAACGATAGAGTTCAAGCCAATCGGACCCACGCGTGCCGTAGCAAAGGACAGCACTGTCGTGACGCGGGCATGACGTAGTCCTGCCCCTACCCTTCGGCCACCATGCGGCGGCCGAGGCCTCGATGCGGTTTTAGCATGGGGTCAGGCCGTACCCTAACGTAGGCGTAACTAGATTCGACTATTTTAGGCGTTTTTAGTTACACCCTAAACCAGGGTACGGCCTGACCCCCTTGTTCGGCCCGGCGGCTGCGCCGCACCTTAAAACCTCCAGCGCGAGCCGAGACTGATCAAGGCGCCCGAGGCGAGGTCGTATTCGCTTTCGACGCCGCCGACTTCACGACGAGCCCGGGCGCGGAAGGCCCAGCCCAAGGTGATTTCATCGATCCGACCATCGGCCGTACGACGCAGGCCGAAAAGCGCCGCGACGCGTTCGCTCTCATATTCCTGGCGCTGGCCGGCGAGGTCTGCGAGGCGCGCTTCTTCTTGCTGGTAAGCTAAGGTTATCGAGGCGCGCCAGGCTTCATCGAGCTTGCGCTCAAGGACGAGCGACTTGCGGCCAGTGCCCAGCGACCAATCCGGAGCGAACTGCCAGCGGAAGGTCGGCACGACCAAGATCATCGGCGAACGGACGGCGCGCGTCTCGGCCAGGAAGAGATAGCCCAGCGTGAAAGTCTCGGAGCGACGCCAGTCCGCGCCGTAGAGCGCTTGGATGGTGATGGCATCACCAAGCGAGACGCCTTCGGCGGCGGCGCCATTGATCTGCACGACAGCGTAGCGGGTGCGGCCGGCTTCGGTGGAGGCGTAACCACTCAGGTTGAGCGAAGCACCACGGACGAGGGCGAAATCGACCGGCGCCGCGGACCAATCATGTCGGGTCTGGGCGTAGCGAAAGCCCCAGTCGTACTGCCAGGAGCCGGACTTCAGCAGCGGGAAATTGCCCGTTACCTCGAAGCCCGTCGCGCGATCCTCGGCTTCGCCCTTCCCGGAAGCCGAAGCGTAAGTGAATCGGACACCTACGCCTTCGAAGCCGGGACGTGGTCGAGGAGCTTCGGCGAAAAGAGCAGCACCTACAAAGAGAGGCAGGAGACGAAGCATCATGGCTCCAATCTTCCCGCTTCCCGAGTCCTGTCAAATGAGAGTCGCTGAACCAAGGAGTCAGGCCGTACCCTAACGTAGGCGTAACTAGATTCGAGTATCTTAGGCGTTTTTAGTTACACCCTAAACCAGGGTACGGCCTGACCCCGTGGACGGCTCAAATTGTCGTCCGCCTTCACACGGCGGTCAGAACCTCGTCCACTTCACTAGCGTCTTGGGCTTCTCGTCGCCAAGCGTCCAATAGATCGGGGCCATCCAGTGGGCGTGTTGTTCGTCGCTCTTCGAGCCGTATCCTGACTCGTTCCAGAGATAGAACGACGTCAGGCATTCGGCCGAATCATAAATCAAGGAGCTGAATTCGCGGCCACCCTTCGACTTATCGGCGGGCACGATGGTGAACTTCCACTCCCACATCGTGCGTTTGCCGAGGCTGATATCCTTCTTCGGTCCGTATCGACCGGCCGGCAGCTCGAGCTGCTTACCGCGCTCGACCGTCAGGATGTATTCCAGGTCGAGCTTCCATTCCCACGGCACCGTATTGGGCTTACCTATACCGCATTCGATCAGCGCGTAGTCGTTCTTCGGATCGGCCTCGACGTAATCCTTCGAGCCGCCACCGCGATTGACCAAGCCGCCCCAGTTCGCGTAGCGCACCAGCTTCGTGTCACGCTTGTTGGCCTGCGGGCCGCCATGGGCCCAGGTCTTGTTCGGATAGTTGACCTGAATCGCAAAGAAGTTGAGGCCGTTGGGCGAAACCTTGTCGACCTTGAGGCGGGTGACGACCTTCACCACCTTGGCGTCTTTCTCGATGCCGAAAGAAAGATGCGTCTTCTCGCCTTCGCCGAGGCCGATGCCGATCCAGGCGTCCTTGACCAACTCTTCGGCGTGGACGACGGGTGTCGCCAGCAGGACGAGCAACGACAGACAAGCGACGAAGGGTAATCTCATAGTCGTGACAGGCATCAGCATCAGCCGACAGGACATGGAGACAATCCCTTTACGTACCTGACCAACGGGGTCAGGCCGTACCCTAACGTAGGCGTAACTAGATTCGACTATTTCAGGCGTTTTTAGTTACACCCTAAACCAGGGTACGGCCTCTTCCCTTGCCCCCCTCGCGACCTCCAACCGCGTAGGTAGGGTCGGGACCGCGTCACGACATAGAGGGCTTTCGTCTCCACTCCGCCGGACAGTGCAGGAACTTGCCGCTCGGCAGGCGGATCCGCTCAGGTAATCGATGGGACAGATAAGCAGCCGAGGTCAGCGTGAACGAGTTTGGCGCCTCGCGGAGCAGCTCCTTGCTCGCCCGGCCACGCGGGAAGGCGAAGCGAAGGCCGATATCCGGATACATCTCTCGAAATAACTTCACCGCCGGGAGATAGTCCGCATCTCCTGAAACAATGACAGCTTCATCCATGTCGCCTTTGCTCGCCTCTCGCAGCAAGGCCATAGCGAGGGCTACATCCGTGCCCTTCTCTCGCCAGATACTCCCCGTGATTTCCCCTGACGCTATCCTAACCTGCACCTGTTGCTGGGCAATCCGACCGAGGATAATGTAAGGTCGCAGGCTTCCGTGGGCCGTAAGCGCGCGTAAATAGGTCCGATGCCGCTGGAGCCTACCCGGATCAGCTAGATAGAGATGCTCGGGTAAGGCCGTGAAATAGTGCAAGGACCGTAGCTCCGACGAGCCACCTACCTCATGTAGGCTCCCTTTAGCTAGCCCGATGAGATCAAGCCATTTTAGGGAATGATCGCCCGACTCCTTAGCATAAGCCGCCAGACTGTGGTATAGGTTAAACCCATCGATGAAGAATGCGGCCCGAGGGTTCATGCCACAAACCTCACAAAAGAAAAACCCCGCGGGTCGCAACCCGCGGGGGGCTGTGGGGGCGTGGCACTAAGTCCAGCATACCCACAGGGAGGAAGATGGAAGTGAAAGCCCCAGGAAGCCCTACGGCAAGATTTTTCATGTATGCGGAAAGTCGGCACGCCTAAAAGATGCCGCACGTGACCTGCGGCTCAATGCGGCACACTTAGGGAAAATGTATCATGCGCCGTCGGGCGAAACAGCCTACCCGACCGCACGGCTAACCGGACCAGTCAGCCCTACCTGTCCCTTGGAAGTCGCAAATTGCGACTTCAAGTTTCCAGCCTGCCCAATCTGGAAGCGCATCTCTCTTGCCCACGTGCCCCCGTGTCAACGTGCCCCCTCGCGCCTGGAAGGCCCAAGGGGTCAGGCCGTTACCAACATAGTCTGATACCAAAAACACCCTGAACCTTCGGGTTTAGTATCAGCGCCTGACGAGTAACGACCTGACCCCGTGATTGGTCCGACCCGTGATTGGTCCGCGTTAGTTGATTAGTTGATCGGTTGGCCAGTTGGCCGGAGGGCAAGGGGCGAGGCAGAGGCGGCCGAAAGTGCAAAAGTTGAGGCAATCGTTTCGGGTGGCGGGTGGCGGGAGAGTTGCAGAGGACAGCACGAGGTGCTGTCCCTACCTCGATACAGGCGGACGAACCTAAGATGGCGCAAAAAAGGCGCCGGGGGCGGCGCCTAATTTGGGGAAGCCGCGAGGGTTTATTCGAAGTCGTAGATTTTGACGGAATCCCAATACGCTTTGCAGTCGTTGATGAAGGCCTGGTGAATCGGGTCGATCTGATAGGCGTCGTGGTCAGCGTGGCTCTTGAAGACGAAGAACTCAGCGAAATCATACGAGGTGTCGATGATTGGGCGCACGGCATGGGTGCTCGGGATGCCGACATACCCGCTATGGATGCTCTTGATGGCGAGGAGGCCGCGGAGCTTGGTTTCGAACTCCGCACGCTGGGCGGCGGTGATATCTTTTTTAAGGTAGAAGAAGACGATGTGGTGAAACATGAGGCGGGTAGGTTTGGAGAACTCCCGACGGAAGGAAACAGCAAAGTGCGGCCCCGCCAGAGACCCGCGCCACTCCGCCGGCATTCACGCTTTCCAAGCTCGGTTCCTCCGCCCATAAATAAAGCCGAAGCATGGCGCACCTCCTCGGCATCGACCTCGGCACGACGACGACCATCGTGGCCCGCATCGACGACGCCGGAACGCCCGAAATCATCCGCGACTGGGAAGGCGAGGCGATCACGCAGACGGCCGTGGCGTTCGAGACCGCGACCCACGTCGTCGTCGGCCGCGAAGCCAAAGCGATGTCCGAAGACGCCGAACACGTCTTCCTAGAATTCAAACGCGATATGGGCACGGGCGTCTCGCATCCGGTCTTCAGCAAACGCGTTACGCCGCTGGACCTCTCGGCGCTTGTCCTCCGTAAAGTCCGCGAACATGCCGAACAAGGTTACGGCCCTGTGGACCTGGCGGTGATCACCATCCCGGCGAATTTCACGAACTCGGCCCGCGAGGCCACGCTCGAAGCCGCCCGTCGCGCGGGTTTCACAAACGTGCACATCATTAACGAACCGACGGCGGCGGCGCTCGCCTGCGCCCGCGGCGGCAAGAAGCCGCTCAACGGGCTTTATGCCGTCTTTGATTTCGGCGGCGGCACGTTCGACGTCTCGCTAATCCGCGCCAAGGGTATGGCGGTGGAAGTCGTGTTCACCGAAGGCGTCCAACGTCTGGGCGGGAAAGATTTCGACGCCAAGCTACTCGAGATCGTCCGCCGGCATTTCCGGGCGGCGACCGGCGAGGAATTGAAAGCGGGCGATTGCGAATTTTCGAAAGCGGACGCCGAAGAACTCAAGCATCGGCTCTCGAGTCGCGAAGCCGTGCGGTTACCGTTGCGTTCGGCGAAGCATGGACGCGTCGCGATCAACGTCACGCGGGCCGAATTCGAAGAAGCGATTGTCGGGCTCGTCGCCCAAGCCGAAATGGCGTGCGAAGGCGTGATGTTGCGCACCGGCGTCGACCGCCAAGCCATCGCCGCGGTTTTTTTGGCGGGCGGTACGTGTCGCGTACCAGCGGTACGGGCGGCGGTGGCGCGGGTGTTCGGCCAAGAACCGATTTTGCGCGACCCTGATACCGCGGTGGCTTTGGGCGCCGCTCTTTATGCGGCCCACAAGGCGGACCCTGCCCTGCTCTCGCCCGCGCAGCGGAAACGCGCGGCGGAAATCAGCTTCCAAGACATCGCCCCGCATTATTACGGCACCCTGTCGGTCGACGAAGACGGCTTGCTGGAAAATAGCGTCATCATCGCCAAAGGCGAAAAACTTCCCGTCTCCCGGACGCGCACCTACTATACCGTCGAAGAAGACCAGCGCATCCTCACCTGCGAAGTCACCCAATCGGCGATACCGGAATCAGATCCGACGATGGTCTTGCGGATCGCCGAAGTCGAAATGCCGTTGCCGCCCGGACGGCCGGCGGACCAAGCCATCGAAGTCACCTTCGCCTACGACTTGAATGGCATCATGCGGGCGGAGTTCCGCGACTTGGGGACTGGCCAGCCATTGGTCATCGAACTGCGCGACGAAGGCGCCGGCCGAGGTTCGCTCAACGTGGCCCGCATCCAATTAGGTTAAGTGCCCTCCCCGATCGTCATCCTCCTGGCCGTCTTCGGCGCTTGCATCCTGGGCGGCGCGGCTTGGGTGCTCTGGGTGCGACGCCCGGCGAAAAATAAGCCGAAGAAACGTCCGGCGCGGGCGAAGAAAGCCGAACAAGTGAGCGCGAGTCGCGAAGGTTCTTCGGACGTGGAGCGCATCGCCTGGGTGATCGGCAAGATGACCGGCACGCCACCGCGCAAGATCCCTGCTTCCCGCGCGTTGGGCGAACTCCTCACCCAAGTCGACCGCGTGGAATTCGCCCGGGCCGTCGGCCAAGAATTCAAGACCACCGTCGAGTTGGACGAAACGAACCTGGGCATGACCGTCGGGCAATTTGCGCATTACGCGAGGCACCTCAAACGCGGGCAGAAAAGCGAGAAGCCCAAGGGCCGGAAACGTTCGCCGCGGGTGGCGGGCGACGTCATGTTGGAATTTCCCCCTGCGCTCCTGGCCCTCGCCAGCGAACTCGGCGTCCGCCGCGAATGGGATCTGGATAAGGCCCGCCTGCACGTGACGAAAGAGTACATGCGTTGGAATGCCCGCATCCACCTTGCGAGCAAGGAAGCCGAGCGGACGACCGTCCAGGCGCGGCTGGAGCAGATCGGGCAGCTCCGCGAGGCCTTGGCACCAGTCCGGCGGCCATGAAACGGCGAAGCATCCTTGCTTCGACCCCCGCAAACCGCACGCTGAAAAAATACTATGCAGGCCCTTGTTCCGCTCTTTCCCGAAGTCACCGAAGCCCAATGGGCGCAGCTGACTGCCATGGCCGCGCTGCATCGCGAATGGAACGAGAAGATCAACCTCGTCTCGCGCAAGGATATCGAAAACCTCGAGCGGCACCACTACGCGCCGAGCATTGCGGCGATCAAATTCCTCAAGCTCATGGACGGTTGTCGCGTTATGGACGTCGGCACGGGCGGCGGTTTTCCCGGACTTATCTTGGCCGTACTTTATCCTAAGGTGCGCTTCACCCTCGTCGATTCGGTCGGCAAGAAGATCACCGTCGTCCAAGACATCGCGACGCGCCTGGAGCTAAAGAACGTCGACGTGAAGAACGCGCGGGCCGAGACGATGAACCACGAGCACGACTTTGTCACCGGCCGGGCCGTGGCGGACTTGCGGACCTTCGTCTACAACACCCGTCAGCTTTTAGCCAAAGGCCAAAAGCACTCGTTGCCCAACGGCATCCTTTATTGGCAGGGCGGCGATCCGACCGCGGAAGCCGAAGCGGCGAACCTCGCCCCGGTCTTCAGTTACGAACTGCGCCCGCTCCTCTGGAATGACGAGAAATTCGAGGGTAAGCGCATCGTCCTTTATCGGGCCCAGGACCTCCAACGCTGCAAGAAGCCCGATATCATCCCTGGCGGATGACACGCGAGGTCGCCCTGTGCCTTGACCCTTAGGCAACAAACCCCACGTTAAGGGCGATGTCACGTTTGCGACTACCCTTGTCACCGGCCGGCCAGCGCCTCGAAGCGTTGCTGCGGCAGCGCATCGTCTACCTCGACGGCGCCATGGGCACGATGATCCAGCAGCTCAAGCTGCAGGAAGCCGATTACCGGGGCAGCCGTTTTGGCGCGCATCCCAGCGAACTTAAAGGAAACAACGACCTCTTAGTCATCACCAAGCCTGACGTCATCAAGAATATCCACCGCGCCTACCTGGACGCCGGTGCGGACATCCTCGAGACGAACACCTTCAACGGCACCTCCATCGCGATGGAGGACTATAAGATGGGGCATCTCATCCAAGAGCTCAACACCGCCGCCGTCCAAGTCGCCCAACAAGCCGTCGCGGAGTTCAAGGCGGCAAATCCGGGACGCGACGCGTTTGTCGCCGGCGCCATCGGACCGACGAACAAGACGCTCTCCATGTCGCGCGACGTCAACGACCCAGGCAAACGGGACGTCACCTTCATCGAGATGCGCGACGCATACCGCGAGCAGGTCGATGCGCTGATCGACGCCGGCGCGGATCTGCTGCTTTGCGAGACCGTCTTCGACACCCTCGTCCTCAAGTCCGCCCTATTCGCAATCGACGAAGCCTTTGAAGCGCGGGGCTTCCGCCTGCCGCTGATGATCTCGGGGACGATCACCGACGCCTCGGGGCGCACGCTGACTGGCCAGACCACCGAAGGATTCTGGAATTCGGTCCGGCATGCGGACCCTCTCAGTATCGGCATGAATTGCGCGCTGGGCGGCGAACAGATGCGCCCGCACATCGAAGAACTTTCCCGCAAGGCGGACATCTTCGTCTCGTGTTACCCTAATGCCGGTTTACCGAATCCGCTTTCGCCGACGGGCTTCCCCGAAGGCCCCGAAGACACCGCGGCCATCCTGGAAACCTTTGCCCGCGACGGCTTGGTCAACATCTTGGGCGGTTGCTGTGGCACCACCCCGCCGCACATCGCCGCAATCCGGCGCCGGACGGAAAAGTATCCGCCGCGCGTGCCCAGCCCGCTCTCCCCGGCCCTGCGTACGTCCGGACTCGAAGCGCTCAACCTCGTCGGCGGGGCCAACTCCTTTGTCAGCGTCGGCGAGCGTAGCAATGTCGCCGGATCCAAGAAATTCCGCGAGCTGATCGAAGCGGGAGATTTCAAAGCCGCGCTGAATATCGCCAAGCAGCAGGTGGAAGCCGGCGCGGGCATCATCGACGTCAACTTCGACGCCGGTTTGCTCGATGGCCCGGCCTCGATGACGCGGTTCCTGAACCTCGTCGCGCCCGAACCGGACATCGCGCGCGTCCCCGTGATGATCGACTCCTCGAACTGGGAAGTCATCGAAGCCGGCCTGCGTTGCGTCCAGGGTAAGGCCATCGTCAATTCCATCTCGCTCAAAGAAGGCGAAGCGGAGCTTATCCGTCGGGCCCGCCTTTGCCGGCGTTACGGCGCGGCCATGGTCGTCATGGCGTTCGACGAAAAAGGCCAGGCGGCGAGCTTGGCGGATAAAGTCCGCATCTGCGGGCGTGCGTTCAAGATCCTGACCGAGCAGGCGGGCGTGGACCCGCAGGACATCATCTTTGACGCCAACATCCTGACCGTCGGGACGGGCATGAAAGAGCACAACCGTTATGCGTTGGATTTCATTGAAGCCGTGACGGAAATCAAGCGCCTCTGCCCGGGTGTGCGGACTTCAGGCGGTCTATCGAATGTCTCGTTTGCCTTCCAAGGTAACAATCCGGTCCGCGAGGCCATCCACTCCGTCTTCCTTTATCATGCGATCAAGGCCGGCCTCGACATGGCGATCGTCAACGCCGGCATGCTTGCGGTCTACAGCGACATCGAACCGGAGTTACGCGAGCTCGTCGAGGATTTGGTCCTTTGCCGGCGCGAAGACGCCACCGAACGCCTCGTCGATGCCGCTCCACGTTACGCGAAGAACAAAGCGGCGCAGGACACCTCGGCGAAAGACGCATGGCGCCAGGGCACGGTCGCGGAGCGCATCGAACACGCTTTGGTCAAAGGCATCGACCAGCATATCGTCGCCGACACCGAAGCTGCCCGCATGGAGCTCGGCCGGCCGTTGCTCGTCATCGAAGGCCCTTTAATGGACGGTATGCGGGTCGTCGGGCAGCTCTTTGGCGAAGGTAAGATGTTCCTCCCCCAAGTGGTCAAGTCGGCACGCGTCATGAAGACCGCCGTCGCGCACCTCGAGCCCTTCATGAACGCCGAGAAAGTCGGCGGTAGTGCGCAGGGCAAGTTCCTGATCGCGACCGTCAAAGGCGACGTGCACGACATCGGCAAGAACATCGTTGGCGTGGTGCTTTCTTGTAATAATTACGCTGTCACCGACCTTGGCGTCATGACGCCGACGGAAAAGATTTTGGAAGAGGCGCGTCGCCTGCAGCCAGATTTCATCGGCCTCTCGGGCCTCATCACCCCCTCGCTCGACGAGATGGTCGTGGTGGCGAAAGAATTGAAACGGGCCGGCTTCACGACGCCCTTGCTCATCGGTGGAGCGACGACTTCGAGGGACCACACCGCCATTAAATTGGCTGAGCACTACGACGGACCCGTCGTGCATGTGGGCGACGCGTCGCTCGTGACCACCGTCTGCAGCGACCTCCTGAATCCGGCAAAACGTGAAGGTTTTATCACGGACCTGCGCACCGAACAAGCCGCCACCAAGCAGGCTTATGACAGCCGGGAGCCCTTGGTCATCGTCCCGCTGGCGGAAGCGCGGACGCGGCCGCTCGTCTTGGAGGGTGCGCCGCAACCTGCGCCGCGCCAGCCAGGCGTCACCGTCTTTGAACAGATCGACCCTGCGGCCGTGGCGGAGCTCATCGACTGGACGCCGTTCTTCGTGACGTGGTCGCTCAAGGGCACTTTCCCGAAAATCTTCAACTCCGCCAAATATGGGCACGAGGCGCGCAAACTTTTTGATGACGCGCGACGGGAGCTCGATATCCTTATTGCGGGCAAGAAAGTCCACCTGCGCGGGGCTTGCGGCCTTTGGCCGGCACGACGGATGGGCGACGACGTCCAAGTCTTCGCCGACGCCGCGCAGAGTCAGGCCTTGGGTAAATTCCATTTCCTCCGCGACCAGCAGAAGCGCAAGACCACGAACCAGGCGCGGTCTTTGGCTGATTTCGTTTCGGACCGTCCGGGCGACCACCTTGGCGCGTTCGTCGTCACCGCCGGGCAGGAGATCGAAGATTACGCTGCGTCGTTCAAGGCCACAGACCCCTTCCGGCAGATCTTGATCCAAGCCTTGGCGGATCGCCTTGCGGAAGGCGCGGCCGAATGGTTGCATCGCGAAGCACGCCAGAAAATCTGGGGTTATGCGCCAGAAGAGAACTTCACCGTCGAAGAGTTGGTGGACGAGAAATATATCGGTCGGCGCCCGGCGGCGGGCTATCCGGCGTGCCCCGAGCACACCGAGAAGGGCGAGATCTGGCGTCTGCTTGAGGCGGACCGCACGACCCGTTGCACGCTCACCGAGTCCTTTGCGATGAACCCTGCCGCGTCGGTTTCCGGACTTTATTTCGGGCACCCTAAGGCGATTTATTTCGACGTCGATTCCCTCGGGCGCGACCAGATCGAAGATTATGCGCAGCGCAAAGGATGGAGCGTCGCGCAGGCGGAGAAGTGGCTCGCCCCCGTGCTGGGTTATAAGAGCTGAATGAGCTCTTCCGCGAAAGATTTCCTGACGAGAGAAATCGGCGGGGAGAATGTGCCTGCGTTCGAACGCTTTCTCCAGGCGGAACATTCGCTCTATGAATTCATCCATCTCGCAAGAGATGGAGATCTCGAATGGCAGGAATTAGCGCGCGGCGCCGCGGTCTTGCAATGCTGGCTCGAGACCCGCGGACGCCAAGCCACCTTTACGCGCAAATTCGGCTACCTCATCTGCACCATCGAAGGGCAGAAGAATATGCCCATTCTCCTTAGACCAACGTTAGCGCAGGCCGTGAGCCAGATGCTGGAGCAGTATGGGTTTGAGGAAGTCTAGTGTCAGGTAGGGTCGGCACTGCGTACCGACCTAGTTGCATCGGATAACCCCATCAGCGAAGGCGAAGCCTTCGAGGTGACACGGGGGCAAGGGGACATGGGGCGAGATAGTTGCAGAGGACAGCACGTGGTGCTGTCCCTACCAAATATAAAGGGGGCGATAGACTATTTTCCGGCGACTTCAGCGCGAGCTTTAGCGAGGACGTCGGCGAGCTTCACTTCGGCGCCGCCTTGGCGTTTACTTTCGTCGGCGGCTTCCATGAAGGTATAAAGTTCTAGGGTCTCCTCGGCAGAAACTTGGGCTTGGCCCGTGCGAAACATCTGCAAGACCGCGGCGAGCAAGACCTCATAACCATCAAAGGCTCCGACCGCGGCTTCACCTTTTTCGCCGATGGCCTTGCCGCCGTAAGGACCGCCCTTGGCTTTGCGATCGGCTTCGCGATAGATGCCGACGCGGCCGTCGCCCCAGTTACCCGTGACTTGAATCAGACCCGCGGAGGACTTGTCGCGCTTCAAGGAAATACAACCCGTGCCCATGACGGCGTAGAGACTTTCGCAACCGTGCACGCCGTACCAATAAAGGTCGGGGTGCTGCGGATTAAGACTGGCCGGGCTGGTCGTGTATGCCGTCTTCACCTTGCCCACGGAACCGTTATGCACGGCCTGCGTGCTGGCGGAAAAACGCAGCGAGGAGGAACAGAAATAAGTCACGCCGGCTTTCTTCGCGGCTTCCTGAATGCGAATGACATCGGTCAGCGAGCCGCCGATGGGCTTATCGATGAACACCGTCTTGCCGGCTTTGAAAACCGGCAGGATCTGTTCCAGGTGCACGCGGCCGTCATTGGACTCGAGCATCACGAAATCGACCTGGGCGCAAAGCTTCTCGATGGAGTCGACGATCTCGACGCCCATGCCCTTGAGCTTTTCGGTATATTCCGGCACGCGCATCGTGCTCTCCGGGATGTCCTTGCTGCCTTGAGCGAAGGCGGCGGTCACGCGAAAGCCGGAAAATTTGGCGGCATCGGCGGCATTCTTCGGGCCCTTGTTCAACACCGTCGTGAAGGCCACGACGTGGGACGTGTCGAGACCGATGATCCCGACCCGCTTCGGCGCTTCCTCGGCGGACAGGGCGGAAACGAAGATGGACGCCAGAGCGACCAAACGGGTGAGATTGGTAAGGGGCATGACTTAGCCCTACGCCCGCATCACCAAAGTGACAAGCGAAGGTTGGCCCTGGCTTTTAATAGCGCCCGTTAATGAACGGTGTCGGGCGTTTGCTCCGCCGCCGGGCGCTTAGCGCAGAGACTTCTGCCACCGGGCGATTTCACGCGCGACCGATTTCGGACCGGGCATGCCATCGTTTTCCCGGGCGGCGAAAGCGCGCTGCAAATTGAAGACGCCCTGCCAGCCTTTGGTAAAAGCGGCATCGGCGGATTGAGCTTCGGCATCCGAAAGCTTATCGAGCGGCTTATTTAATTTTTCCGCGACGGCGACCAGACGACCTACTGCATGGTGGGCTTGCCGGAAAGGCATACCCTTAACGACCAACCAATCCGCGAGATCGGTGGCGAGCAAGGCGGGGTCGGAGGCAGCGGCGAGGCAGCGAGCCTTGTTGAACGTGACTCCCGACATCGTGGCCGTCGTAACGGCGAGCGCCAACTGCCACTGATCTGCGGCGTCGAAAAGCGGCGGCTTATCGTCCTGCAGATCGCGATTATAAGTCAGCGGCAGCCCTTTCGTGAGCGTGAGCAGATGCGTCAGTGAAGCTTGGAAACGGGCGGACTTGCCCCGGAGGAGCTCCATCGAATCGGGATTCCGTTTCTGCGGCATCAACGAGGAGCCCGTGGAAAATTCATCGGGCATCCGGGCGAAGCCGAATTCGGCGGAAGACCAGAGAATCATATCCTCGGCGAGACGCGAGAGGTGGACGCCGCAGAGCGCGGCGGCGAAACAGAACTCCGTGGCCGGATCGCGGTCGGCGACGGCGTCCATCGAATTGGTGGTCACCCGCGGCTTACCCTTCGCGTCGACAAAACCGAGCAGCTTGGCGGTCGTCGCCCGATGGATCGGGAGCGTCGTGCCGGCGATGGCGCCGGAGCCCAGCGGGCACCAGTTGGCCGAATCTGCGGCCGCGGCGACCCGCTTCCGATCCCGGCTGAACATTTCGACATAAGCCAGGAGATGATGCGCGACCGAAACCGGTTGGGCGCGTTGCAAATGCGTGTAGCCAGGGACGAGCACGTCCTGGTTGGCGGCGGCTAATTTCACGAGAGCCTGCAATAGGGCGACCAAACCGGCGTCAACGACGGCGCATTGGTCTTTGATCCAAAGCCGGACGTCGGTCGCGACTTGGTCGTTCCGGGACCGAGCCGTATGTAATTTGGCGGCGGCGGGCACGCGAGCGGTGAGGGCGCTTTCGATGTTCATGTGAACGTCTTCCAATTCCCGGCTCCATTTAAATTTACCGGCGGCGATTTCTTGAGCGATCGCCGCGAGGCCGCGGATAATCGCATCCCGTTCCTTGGCGGTGAGGATGCCGACCTTAGCTAACATCGTCGCGTGTGCTTGGGAGCCGCGAATATCTTGGGCCCAAAGCCGATGATCGAACGAGACCGACTCGCCGAACTGCAGCATCAATTCGGCGGGACCGGCGTTGAACCGGCCGCCCCAAGTTACTTGTGCCTTCTTCCGTGCGGACATGACCTAGGAATGTCGCGGCTTAGCCCGACAGGCAAGCAAGGACGCTTAGCGGGCGGGAGCGGCGGCCGGACGGGCCGGAGCACGCTGGACCGTCGTGGCCGCGGAACCATCCAGACGGATGACGATCTCACCTGGCTCGGCCACGCCCATGCGTTCGCGGGCTTGGTCGCGGACGAATTCCTGATCGGAGCCGAAGCGATTGATATAACGATCCGTCTGCTCGCGCGTACGTTCAAGGACCGTGTAAGCTTGTTCCTTCTGTCGCTCCGTCGCGCGGATGGCTTCGAGGCGCGCGGTGTCTTCGCCGTAAGTCGAAACCGTCAAGGCGACCACCGTGCAAAAGAGGATGAACGAGGCCCAGAGAAAAAGTTTTTCTGTTTGCGGACTACGGCTGGGAGACTCGCTTTCCATGTTCAGTGGACGCAGTGAAAGAAGAAAACCCCTACGGGGCGAGGGGAAAATGGCCGAGGGCGCCCAAGCTCACTTCACCGTCAGAAGCGCGGCGGCGGCGAGCGAGCCGCTGAACTCCATGAAGGCCCAGACGAGGACGCCGGTGACCGAGACGTAAAGCCAGACCGGGAAGACCCAACGCGTTAGCCGCTTGTGTTCCTCGAAACGTTGTTGGCGGGCGAGCACCACCGCCCGGATGACGAAAGGCGTCACCGCGATGGCCAGCAGCACGTGCGGAATAAGAATGATATAATAGAGGAGCTTATCCCAGGTCAGGCCGACGTCGGCCCGGTAGATGATATTCGTCCGGTGCAAGGCCAGCCAGAGGTGGACCTTGGAGGCCAGGTAAAGAGCCAGGAACAGGGCGGAGGTCACGAAGGCCAGCCCCATGGCTTTGCCGTGCCCGGCCCGATCCCCCGCCTTGATGCGGAAGTAGCCGACCAAGAGAAAAATACCGGCAAGGGCATTCATACCGGCGACACTGCGGGAAAGAATTTCGGTGGTGGAAGCCATGGGGCCAGAGAGAAAACATTTTCCGGCAAAAAGCCAACCCTTGCCTGCCCTTAACCTGCACTTAACCTGCACTTAAGGGTATTTTTGTTATCATTCATCCCCTACCCCTATGAACCTGATACTGCTCACCCTACTGACCGCTGGCACCCTGCTGGCGGCAGACACGTCCAAAGGCCCGCCCCTCAAAGAAGCCGATGCCAAGCCGCCCGGCCAGAACAAGGTCACCATCACCGTGAAGGGAGACAAGCGGGTCATCGAGTCGAACGGTATCCCGGACCACAAGGTCGCGACCTTCCCGAACCGCGGCAACCCCAACGCCATCTCCGAACAGAAGTATCACCTCGAAGTGCCAGCCAACCCCAAGCCACTCGAAGGGGGCGCGACCGGCCGGATGATGTCCGCCTGGGGCGTCGCCCTGAACGGCATCGTCTTCGACCCAGGCACGGCTGAAGTCTATAACGACGGCGATCGCAGCAACCCTTGGCACTACGAGGCTCTGATGAGCAATACCGAGATGGGCACCACGCCGAAAATCAAGGTCGGCCTCGGCCTTGACCAGAACCACGGCCACGTTCAACCCAACGGCGCCTACCACTATCACGGACTGCCCACCCTGCTGATTGAGCACCTCTCGAGCGGCGAAAAAAAGATGACCCACGTCGGATGGGCGGCGGACGGCTTCCCGGTCTATGCGATCTACGCGTACGCGAAGTCGGAAGACCCCAAAAGCGAACTGAAGAAGATGAAGAGCAGCTACCGCCTCAAGACCGCCGATCGCGGCGGTGATGGCAAGGAAACCCCCACGGGTAAGCCCGACGGCTCGTTCGGCCTCGACTTCGAATACGTCGCCGGCTCCGGCGACCTCGACGCGTTCGGCGGGCGCAGCGGCGTCACGCCGGAATTCCCGAAGGGCACCTACTATTACGTGATGACCGAGGAATATCCGTTCATTCCGCGCAAATTCAAGGGCACGCCTGATCCCTCGTTCAGCAAGCAGGCCATGGATCCGCACTCCAACCTCGGGGGCCAAGGCGGCCCGGGCGCGAAGGGCGGTAAGAATGGCAAAAAGGGGCCACCTCCCGAAGGCGCGCCAAAATAAATCTATAGGCAAGAAGAAGGCCTCCCACCCGGGAGGCCTTCGTTGCATAACCTACCCTAAACCTAACACTAAATTTAAGCGCCTTCCTTGGGGTTGAGTTTTTTCTTCGGTTTCACCGGGGCGGCATCTTCGGCGGCGGGGGGTGAAGATAAGCCCGGGACCGAAAAAGTACCGTCGACGAGTTTGAGACGGCGACGCGCCTCTTCGGGCATCGCCGCCCGCTGGGCTTCGGTCGTCACCTCGCCGTCAAAAACAACCTGCCCGTTCGCGTCCTTGATGAGGGCGTGTTTCTTGCCGTCTTTTTCTTCCAAGGAAACGGAGCCTTGGGCATCCGTCGCGATAGAACTGGAAGAGGAAGTCACCCCGGAGCCGAAGTTGAACGAAAAAGATTTCGCCATCGAACGTTGGGCACCGGTAGAGGCCGGCGGGGCGATTTCATCGGCGTCGGCCGGGGAAGGATTAGTTGTAAAAGGGTTACCGGGGAGCATCAGGCCGCGGGAGCGCATCTCTTCGAGGCGCTTCAAAACCTCGGGCGGCAGGCCGTGGTTCGGGCCGATGATCACCACGCTGCCGGGCCCGATTTCGGTCACCGTGCCATTGGGCTCGACCAACTCGGAGCCTTGATCGTTCAGCTTGGCGCGGCTGCGAGCCGTACCCGCGCGGAGAGAAGATTCGGTCGATTTCAGCACCTGGCGCTCGCCAAGCTTCAAGGAGACCACTTTCATTTCTTCGCCGCGGACGACCGTGAGTTTTACGACATCGCCGGGTTTGCGCATCTGGATTAAAGTGCGGAACTGCTCGTTGTTCACCAAGACTTGATCGTTAAGCCGCGTGAGCACATCGCCTTCCTCGATGTGATTGACGGCCGGGCCGGCTGGATCGACAAAACCGACAAGGATGCCCAAGCCGGCGGGCACCGCGGGCGATAAACCGGCGCGGGTCTGAGCGGAAAGCGCGCCGACATTGAGGCCGGCGTAGGCGACACCGGAGGAGCTGGCATCGACGGCCGCCGGAGCGGATTTATCGGACTTCTTTGCTTGCGCCGCCAGCGGCGCGACCAAGCCGGCGAGGAAGAGCATGTGGAGAGGAATTTGGCGCAGGGAGTTCATGGCTAAAATTTCAGCGGTGGAGGTGGGTACAACAGAAGAGCGTCGGACGACGGGGGATTTGTTTATGATTAATAAGTTTCCAAGGGCAGCAGCGCGAAGTGCTCATTGGGGCGATAGTTGATCAGCCGGGCATGCGTGCGCGGATCTTCCCAGCGCGTGGTATTTTCCCAATGGACGCGCACCGGGCGGGCGTAGGAGCCGTCTTGCAATTGCACCGGCGACAGGAGCTGCATGGCCGCAGGCGATTGCTCGGCGCGAACGAGTTCGTAAGACGGGCCTTGGGGCGAACGTGCCGAGGCCAACATAAGGAAGACCGCAGCGCCGGCGGCGGCCAAGGCGGAGAGCCCTGACGTCCAGGCGATGATGACGCCACGGCGGGAGGACGGCGCGTCGAGCTCGCGGGCGATACCTTGCACCAAGGCGGGACCAGGCGGGCGTGGGCGCAGACTGGCCAAGGCGTTTTCTAGTTCGGAATCGGATTCATTCATAAGTTCGGGCGGTGATGAGCTTGCGCAAGGCGTCCATGGCGTAGCGCCAGCGCGAGGCGGCGGTGTTGGGGGAGATTTCCAGCTGTTCGCCGATCTGATCAAAAGTCAGGTCGCCCCAGATTTTTAAGACGACCACCTCGCGTTGTTCGGCGGACAGGGACGGCAAGGAATTCGCGAGTGCCTGCAACCGCGGGTCGGCTTCGGGCTCGAACCACTCGGCGACATCGGCGTCGGCGGCGACGGCGCGTTCGCGGACCGTCCGCCGGTCAGAACGCCGTAGAAGGTCGAGTGCGGCGCGGCGGATGGAAGTGATCACCAGCGCGTTTGGATTGCCGGGTAAGTGACGTTGATGTTTCCAAAAACGCACAAATGCCTCCTGAACGACATCATCGGCATCGGCCTCGCAACGGGTCCACTGCCGTGCGACGAGTCGGAGCCGGGCGCCGTGTTCGGCAAACCAGGCCCGCCAATCTTGCTCGGAGTGGGCATCGGACATCAGGATAATAAGAGAGCGTCGAGGGTCGGAACGTTTGTCTACCCTTCTGCCAGCATTTTAAGACCAAAGACAAAAGCGTCAAAGCAGTTGCGAACGTAAAAAGTGCCCTCTAACTGCCCAATATATGCCCGCAACCCCGACCCATCAGCCCCAGGGCGGCTTCTTTCGCTCCCTAATCCGCTGGTTCGATTCCGATTATATCCCGGAAGGCGCCGACAAACTTCGGGAAAGCCCTAAGGAAGTGGATTGGCCGCGTTGCATCCCGTTCGTCATCTTGCACCTCGCTTGCTTCGGCGTCATCTGGGTCGGCGCGAGCTCCATCGCGGTATGGACCGCTGTCGGCCTTTATTTTTTCCGGATGTTTTCCATCACCGGTTTCCTGCACCGCTATTTTTCGCATAAGACCTACTCCACCTCGCGGGCGTTCCAATTCATCATGGCGCTTTGGACGGCCATGGCAGTCCAACGGGGGGCGCTCTGGTGGGCCTACACCCATCGCCATCACCATCAGCATTCCGACGAAGAAGAAGACAAGCATTCGCCCGTCGTAGACGGCTTCTGGTGGTCGCACATCGGCTGGATCACGAGCAAGAAGAACTTCCCAACGGATTATTCCAAGATCGCTGATCTCGCGAAGTATCCGGAACTCGTCTTCCTGAACCGTTACGACACCCTGATTCCGATTCTTTCTGGATTAAGCCTATATGGCATCGGCGCGTTGCTGGCGGCCCAAGGTTATGCAACCTCTGGGGCGCAGATGCTCATTTGGGGCATCATCTCCACCGTCGTGCTTTTCCATGGTACGGGTTGCATCAATTCGCTGGCGCACGTTTTTGGGTCTAAGCGCTTCAAGGACACCGAAGACGAGTCACGGAACTCACTGATCCTGACGCTCATCACGCTCGGTGAAGGATGGCACAACAATCACCACCATTATCAGGCCACCGTTCGCCAGGGATTCTACTGGTGGGAATTTGATCCGACTTATTATTTGCTGAAAATCATGTCGTGGACTGGCCTAATCTGGGGACTCAAACCTGTGCCCGCTTGGGTTTACGAGCAAGCGGAGCGGACGAAGTCGGAAGCAGCCGGACGTGCGTGAACGCATCGCCATCATCGGCTCCGGGATCAGCGGCCTAGGTTGCGTCCGCTTTCTGTCGCGGCACCACGACGTCACCCTCTTCGACGAAGATCGGCGGCCCGGGGGTCATGCCCACACCATCGACGTCAGCGAGCCCGGCACGGGGCGGCCGCTGCCGATGGACACCGGGTTCATGGTCTTCAACGAAGTCACCTACCCTCACCTTTGCCGCCTCTTCAAGGAGCTCGGCGTCCGGATAAAACCCACCACCATGTCGTTTGCGGTGCGCCACGACCCTAGCGGACTGGAGTGGTGCGGATCTTCGTTCAATCACCTCTTCGCGCAACGGAAGAACCTTTTCAGCCTCCGCTTCTGGAAGCTCCTGCTGCAGATCAATAAGTTTAATACCTTGGCGAAGACCGAATGGCAGACCTCGGCCGCCGAGACGACTTCGTTGCGCGACTGGTGTGCGCAGAAAAATCTCGGGGAAGATTTTTTAAACCTCTACCTCATTCCTATGTCTGCGGCCGTTTGGTCAACGCCCGCGGAGAAGATGCTCGGCTTCCCCGCCGCCGCGTTGATGCGTTTCTTCCACAACCACGGCTTCCTCGGACTGGATACCCAGCATCAGTGGCTGACACTTGAGGGCGGCTCGCGGACTTACGTCGCAGCCTTGCTGCAAAAATACCCGGGTGATTTCCGTTTCGGCCATGGCGTCACCGCCGTACGTCGTGAGGGCGAAAAAGTCATGGTCGCCACCGCTGCCGGCGAAGAGCGCTTTGACCGCGTCATTTTGGCCACGCATGCGAACCACACCTTGGGCTTATTGCCGGACGCCGACGCCGAAGAGCGCCGACTGCTGGGAGCCTTTTCCTATAACCAGAACGTGGCCGTCGTGCACACCGACATGAGTCCCTTGCCCAAGACCGTGAAGGCCCGTTCGTCGTGGAACTATCGGACCTGGGCCAAGGATGGCGACCTGGCGACCTCGACGCACTACTGGATGAACTCCTTACAGGGCCTGACGGACAAAGGGGATTTCGTGGTGACGATTAATCACCCCGAGCAAGTCGACCCCGCCAAGATCATCCGCAGTATCCCCGTCGAACACCCGCTCTTCTCGCTCGAAGCCGTCGCGGCTCAGGCGGAGATTGCAAAGCTCAACGAAAGAGCTGGCTCCCGCGTACATTTCACCGGCGCTTGGCAGCGCTACGGCTTCCACGAGGATGGCATCTGGTCGGCGCATCGCCTCTGCTCGCAGCTACTCGGTCGCGACGCTTGGGCGGCCTGATCAGAACTTCAAGGCCGGGACTACGCGCTCAAAGCCCTCGGCGCGGAACAGTTCGGCGGGCTGCATCTCCACGATACCAGCCACATACCGATCCGGAATACGCTGCAGCCGCGTATTATAAAACGTCACGCAGCTATTGTAATAATTACGCGCGAGCAGGATACGCTGTTCGGTCTCGATCAGGTGCGTATTGAGGGAGCTAAAGGATTCCATCGCCTTGAGTTCGGGATAACGTTCGACGACCGCGAGTAGCATCGGCGTCATCGCCTCGACATGGCCGGAGCCGGCTTGGGCGCGCAAACGGGCGATCGCTTCGAGCACCGTGGCTTCGTGTTGACGATAGCCTTCCAGGCATGCGGCCAGACGAGGGATTAGTTCGGCGCGGCGCTTGAGTTGCACATCGACGAGAGAATAAGCCTGATAGACCCGTTGCCGGACGCCGACGAGACTGTTGAAGACCATCCAGGTCCAGCCGACGGCGAACGCACCCAGGTAGAGCACCACGGGGAAGAACAGGCAGAAATATCGGAAGGCTTGGCTGGCCGAGGTTCCCTCGACGAAGCCCGCGCCGGCGCCGGTGGCAAACGCACAAAAGCCACCCAGTACGCCGAACGAGACGAAGGCGGTGCCCCCGCCATCGCTTAATTCCTTTTCGGTCCGCGGCGTGATGATGAATATTTCCGTCTTATCTTCCTGCTTGATCTGCGCGGCGACGATATCGGGGCGTTCGCTGGCGCGGCCACGAACGAAAAGCTGCGTACCCACCGCGATACCCTCCTCATGGAAACTGCGTTCGCCCGTCGAGCCTTCGACGGCATCGGGAAGACCGCGCGCATAGTAGAACTTGTCGCCGCGGGTGAATTCCTCGTTGAAGAGACTGTTCATTTCGATCTTTGCGCCCTCCGGATTGACCCAGACGTAACCCGTTTCGTCGCGCATGTAGAAACCGCTGCGCTTGCCGCCACTGGCGATGACGTCCCAGCCGTAACGCGTCACCATGCGGGTCTTCCGCTGGCCTTTATCATCGACATACTCTTCCTCTTCCTCGCGCTCCCAATGCTCGGAGATGGACCATTCGTACATGATACAGGGCAGCCGAGAGAGGTAGCCGGTCAGGGGCTTCTCCAGGTGGCAGACCCCTTCGAGTTCGACCTCACCGATGAAGACCCCGAGGGCCTTGCTGACCGGGGTATCGTCAAGCAGGCGGCGTTTGCGCTCGAAATGCAGAGAGAACAATAAAAAGACGAAGGAAACCAAGGCCACGACCCCAGCCATATCATTCGGTGAACTTAATAAGACCACAGGACTTCTTATGCCCAATGGGCTGGGATTGGCAAGAGCCCGAAGAGCTATAACCAAGGGAGCCTTGCGCTGGGTTCCTTTCCTTTCACTCTGCGGGGAAGATGGCCCGACTTTATGATGCGGCGGTGATGCATGCCCGGCTTTGGCCGAAGCAGCATCATTTCACGCATGGAGCGTTCGCCTTTGCCGTCGACCTGGAAGAATGGGATCGGCTCGGCCGCGGCCGGCTTCTCCTCGGCGGCGCGTGGCGCCCTTATCAATTCCGCGATCAGGACTTCTTGCCCGCGGCGGAGATGTTCAAACCCGAAGGCACGCCCCAAGATTTCGGTAAACCGGGCGACAGGTTGGCGGAGCGCGTACGGGCCTTCTGTCGCGCGCAAGGCGAACCCGTCCCCCCGGACGCCAAAGTCCAGCTCGTCGCGATGCCGCGTGCGTTCGGCAAATCTTATAACCCCGTCGTGTTTTATCTAATCAGCCGCGACGGCAAACTTGTCAGCGGCATCGCGGAGGTGCATAATACCTTCGGCGAGCGCAAAGCTTGGTTTCTCGGGAGTAATTGCCTGAAGCAAGATAATGCCGGTGAGACTTACCTACAGCTGCGCACCCCGAAGCGTTTCTACGTCTCGCCGTTTTCCGCGCTCGATACCGAATTCGAATTCACGCTCCGGTTGCCGGACGAACGACTCGTCATGACCGTCGACCATTATGAAGACGGACAGAAGACCTTGATTAGCGCCTGGACGGGCCGACAGGTGCCATTGACGGAGGGGCGACTGCTGTGGCTAACGGCCAAGATGCCGCTGCTGATCCTGAAAGTCATCACCCTCATCCACCTGCACGCCGCGTGGCTGTGGTTGGTAAAAAAACTTCCGTTCCGACGGAAGGGGGCCGATATTCCTTGGCAACGCAACCTGCGCAACCCCACCTCCGAACTTTCCGGCCGACATGACTAAACCAACCCTCGCCCGCCGACTCGTCCTAAACGAACTATCCAAGCTCAAGTGTGGCCGGCTCACGCTCCGACTGCCCGAAGGCACCGAACTCGTGCTCGGCGATCCGCGTGCCCAAGGCGGAGCCCGTCTGGAGGTTGCAGACGATAACGCCTTCCGGCGCATCATGCTCGCGGCGGACATCGGCCTGACCGAAGGCTACATGGAAGGCGAATGGGATTCGCCGGACCTCAACGCCGTCATCGGCTTCTTCATCGAGAACATCGACCAGACCCCGGGTATGTCGGGCTCCGCAAGCAAGGCCGTCGGCGTCGGGCTGTTCCGGATCGCGGATCGCATCGGCCACCTGTTGCGACCAAACGACAAGAAAACGGTGCGGAGAAATATTTCCGAGCACTACGACGTCTCCAACGATTTCTTCCGGCTCTTCCTGGACCCATCGATGATGTATTCATCGGCTCGCTGGGAGGGCGCGGCCTCGCTCCAAGAAGCGCAGACGAACAAGAACGAAGCCCTTTGCCAATTTCTGCAGCTCAAGCCCACGGACCACGTCATCGAGATCGGCACCGGCTGGGGCGGCTGGGCGTTGCATGCCGTCAAGAAACACGGATGCCGCGTCACCTCACTGACGATTTCCAAAGCCCAGCACGACCTGGCCATCGAGCGCATTAAAGCGGCGGGATTGGCGGATCGCATCTCCGTGCGGCTGGAAGATTTCCGGGACCATCAGGGAAGCTACGATAAGTGCGTCTCCATCGAGATGATGGAAGCCCTCGGGCATAAATACCTGCCCGCTTTCTGCGAGTCGATTGGGCGATTGCTTAAGCCTGACGGCATCGCCGCCTTCCAATACATCACGTGCCCGGACAGCCGTTATGCGCAATTCCGCGATGGCGTGGACTTCATCCAGAAACATATTTTCCCAGGATCCTTACTCCTGTCGATCAACCGGGTCGGCGACCTCATGACCCAGAAAAGCGGCTTCCAATTGGAGCGCCTCGAAGAATTCGGAACCGACTATGCGCGTACGCTCGATGCGTGGTGCAACGCCTTTGAGCGCAAACTGGACCAAGTGCGCGGCATGGGGTTCGACGAACGCTTCATCCGGAAATGGCGTTTGTATTTCCGTTATTGTCAGGCGGCGTTCGAGCACCGGAACATCAGTGTCGTCCAAGCGGTGTACGTGCGACCTAATCGGAAGGGGTAAGCGCCGTGAGGCGGGAGGCAAATTAGAGGCTCGGTTGACCAGAGAGAGGCGGTGCAAAGGTGCAAATGCGGCGGAGCCGGGTGCATAGGTGCAAAGGTGGACGCGGGAACAACTAGCTGGCACGTTGAAAAGTTGATCAGGGAGAGGCGGTGTTAGTTGATTGGTTGATGAGCGGGGGTATTTATTCCTGCGACTGGCTCTTTCCCTAGGCATCAAAACCTATCCCTGTCCCTGCCCCTGTCCCTTCTCTCGAGAACAGGTGCCGGAGGAGATTTGCTTTTTAAGGGTTAGCCCTTAGATTGCGGGCATGAACCTCCGCCGAAGCCTGATCGCTTATTTCATCTTCGTGTTAATCGCCATGACTTGGGTTTCGTGGCATGCGTGCGTCGCACCTTCGCTGAGTTCGTTATCAGCTTATTACGGAAAAGGCCTGAACGTCTTCGGCGGCTACGTCACCGTGTGCAGTGAGCCGTGGGGCTTGGCCACGATGTTCGACGCCTATTTCGGCTTTATGGCCTTCTGGCTATACGTTGCCTGGCGCGAACCTACCATCATCCCTCGCCTCGTTTGGTTCGTGGCCGTGATGACCCTCGGTAATTTCGCCATCGCTGCTTATGCCCTGATTTGTCTCTTTACGGCAAAAGGCGAGACTGGCATCGGAAAAATCTTCTTCGCGCGTAAGGTCTTATCGAATGGGACGCATCTCTGATTGGCTTCGCCGCAAAGTCCGTGATCCGCTGTTGGCGGAATTACGTCAAGGCGCGACGCCGGAAAGCGTGGCCGCCGCGGTATCCGTCAGCCTAGCCATCGCCATCAACCCCATCATCGGCACGACTACCGTCGGATGTGTCATCGCTGGACGGCTCTTTCGACTGAACCACGTCGTGATGCAGATCGTCAACCACGTCAGCTACCCCATTCAAATCCTGCTCATCGTACCTTTCGTGCGGCTGGGCGAGACCGTGACCGGGTCGAGGCACATTCACCTCACCCCGCAGGCCATCATCGATGAGTTCAACCGCTCGTTCGCGGATTTCATGGAAAAATTCTGGATGGCTTACGTGCACGGCATTATCGGCTGGCTGATCGTCGTGCCGGCGGCCGCGTGGATACTTAATTTCTTCCTGCGCTGGACCTTCCGGCGCCTCATGAATAAAAAACTCCCATGACCCCGCTCTTCGATCTCGGCTTCGACTTCTTGGCGCTCTTGGCGGCAGCCTGCGTCTATTTCTTCCTCTGCTGGCTAATTGCTCGCAAAATTGATAATTGGTCGATCGTAGATGTCGCCTGGTCTTACGGCTTCGCGCTGGTCGGCCTGAAGCTGCTTTCCGTGCATTTTTACGACAAGCCGCTGGGCGGACAGGGCCTGCTCATGACCTTGGCGACGATTGCGTGGAGCCTCCGACTCGGCACCCACCTGGCGGTGCGCGTGTTGGGCCATCTGAATAAGGAAGACGGGCGTTATCTCCAGATGCGAGCCGAAGCCGGGGCGAGGATGCCTTGGCAGATGGCATATTTTTATTTCCTCCAAGCCGTCGCGCTCGCCTTGCTCTGCCTCCCGTTGCTCTCCTCGAGTCCCTATGCCGCGACGAGCCCCATCCGCCCCGTCCACTGGATTGGGCTGGGCATCGTCGCTTTGGCACTTGTCATCGAAGGCGTGGCGGACGCGCAGCTCGCCGCCTTCAAGAAGGACGTCACCCAGAAAGGGCAAGTTTGCGAACGCGGCCTCTGGGCCTGGAGCCGTCATCCAAATTATTTCGGAGAATGGCTGGTGTGGGTCGGGTTTGTCCTGATGAGTTATAATGCCACCTATCGCGGCATCCCGGGGTTGGCGTGCGCGCTCATCATGTATCATCTGCTCACGCGCGTCACCGGCGTGGCCTTGACCGAGCGGCAATTGGTTGCATCGAAGGGCGACGCCTACGTCGACTACCAGCGACGCGTCTCGGCATTCTGGCCGCGGCCCCCGCGCCCGTAAGTACGCATTTGCCACCGAGCGACGGCGAGGTTTGCTGAACGCATGCAGACCTTTGAAGAGAATGGCGTACCTATGGAACGCTGGCGCGTCGGGGCTTCAACTTATGAGACTTGCCTGACCCGGGGTGCGCGACTGCTGCGTTGGAAACTCGACGTCCCCTCGGGGCACCGCGAAGTACTTCATTGGCCAGAAGGCGCGCCGATGGCACTCGACAAGATCGGTGCCGTGCGCGGCGGTAACCCGATCCTCTTTCCATTCATGGGGAGAAATTATGCCGACGGCGAGAGGTTGGCCTGGAAGGCAGCGGATGGCGTCAAGCGGCCTATGCCGCAGCACGGTTTCGCGCGGGACTCGGCTTTCGAGATCATCGAATCGGGCCCTAAACACGCGGTCTTGCGCATGATCCAAGACGAACGTGGCCGGGCGTGCTACCCGTTCCTTTATGACTTCCGAATCCGCTTCGACTTCCTCGAACTCTTCCTGCGCATCTCTTTTGAATTCGAGAACCGAGATACCAAACCATTACCTTGGTGTGCGGGACATCATTTCTACTTCACGCTCCCTTGGCACCCCGGGCTGAGCCGGCGGGATTACGTCATCAAAATTCCGTCCAAGAAACAGTGGCGCCATGCGGCGGACGGCAAACTCGTGCCCTTCGCGGAATTCAAAGGCGCGACGGAAATCGGCTTCGATAACCCGCACCTCTCGGACTGCATCTTCACGAACCTAAAATCCGCCACCCTCACCTTCGGTCCGAAGTCGGGCGAAGAAGACATCACCGTCAAAGTCGGCGAAGAGCCGATCCCGGGGAGTTGGGCGGCGGTCGTGACGTGGACCCCCGACCCTGAGGCACCGTTCTACTGCGTCGAACCTTGGATGGGCCCGCCGAACAGCCCTGAACATAAGAACGGGCTCCGATTTGCGGAGCCCGGTCAGGTCGACACCTTCGTCACCGAAGTGTCTTTAATGTAAGGCGGTCGCCTTACTTGTTACCGGCGTTCTTAATGGGCAAGCGGCCCTTGGACTTAGCCGGGGTCGACGTGGTCTTCTTGGCGGCCGGAGCGGCTTCAGGAGCCGGGGTCGCCACCGAGGTCACCGGGGTGAGGCCGGCGGCTGGGACAATACCATTGTCGATGCCACCGTCGGTGACTGCGCTTGGTCCTTTTTTAGGACCCATGCAACCGACGACAGAGAAGGAAAGGAGGGAGAGAACGAACAGATTGCGTACCATGGCAGTGGAGTTAGATTACGGGGACTCTACCGAGCATGACCCAACGCACAAGCGCAGATTCTGGCCCGATGACCCTATTCGTCTGCACCGGCAATTTCTATCGGAGCCGCCATGCGGAGGCCTTTTTTAACTGGCATGCCGCCAAATTAGACCTGCCCCATCGGGCTTTTTCCCGCGGCTTACTCACCTCCTTGGTCGCCGATGAGCCCACCCTAATCTCGCGCGACACCCAACGCCGGATGGGGGAATTAGGCATCCCGATGCACCTGACGGGGGCGGCCCCGACCCAGCTTCGACGCCGAGATCTGGAGCGGGCCCAACGCACCATCGCCCTGAAACGCGATGAGCACTATGCCATGATGTTGGAATCTCACCCCGAGTGGGCGGATCGCATCGATTATTGGGCGGTGCACGACATCGATTGCGCGCACCCCGACGACGCCCTGCCCCAGATCGAAAAGCAAGTTCTCGAACTGGTGCAGAAACTCCGCAAGTAAACGGAACTACTTAGGCGGCGGAACCGGCGTCGGCCCGACGCAAAGTTTCGAGGTAGTTCGCAGCCTGATTCAACAAGCCACGCAGTTCGGACAAAGTTTCGTGGCCGACTTCGGCCTTGGTGGCGGCGGCTTCTTTCAGGGATTCGGCGCGGGTGGCTAATTCCTTGGCTAGCTCATGGGCGGCGGCGATCGTCTTGGCCTTTAACTCACGGGTACGGGCGTCCAGACGAGCGGCCAAGGAATCGATATCGCGACCGAGCGTAAGACTCTTTTCTTTCAGCTCGGCGGCCATGATGCGCGTATCAGGCACGCGGCGGAGGTCTTCGGTGAGGCCGAGCTTGGAGAGCGTCCAGATGATCCACTTCGTCGGATCGAACTGCCAGGCTTTCACACCGTTACGATAGTCGTGCTGAAACTCGTGGTGATAGTTATGGTAGCCTTCACCAAACGTAAGCAACGCAACGGCACCACTGTCGCGAGCGCTGTGGGAAGTCGAGTAAGGCTGGCGTCCAATCATGTGGCAGAGCGAATTGATACAGAAAGTACCCTGCTGGACGACGACCGTACGGAGCAGACCGGCGATCAGGAAGGCGGCCAGCGCGGTCATACCGGGATTGGTATAACCGTTAAAGACGGCGAAGCCGTAACCCAAGACGGCGGGCATCACAAAGCCGACGAAAGCACCGATCCATTGCACGTAGCGGTGTTGCCACATCACGAGGGGATCGGCCTCGAGATCCTTGACGTTATTGACGGGCGTCGGCGGCTTTAGACGGAACAAAAGCCAGCCGATATGGGCGTAAAAGAAGCCTTTGGAGATGTCGTACGGGTCTTCATCTTCATCCACATGTTTATGGTGGATCCGGTGGTCGGCGGACCAATCGTGGGCCGAATTCTCGAAGGAAGCGGCCCCAAAAAGCAGCACGAACAGCTTAACCGGCCATTTGGCCTTAAAGGAAAGGTGGGAGAAAAGACGGTGGTAGCCCAAGGTGATACCGAAGCCCGTGGCATAATAATAGAAGATGAACAGCGCCCAGACGAAGCCCCAGCCGTGCACCTTGTTAACGGCATCGACCGGCAGGTGATACTGCGTCCAGAGGAACCATGGCACCACCGTCAGGGAGAGTAAGGCTGTCCCGATCAAGAAAATGGAAGTGACCCACTCGATGCGGTAGATTGGGAAGTTTTTGAACTTCATATCGGCGCAGTTTGAGCCCGCCGAGTGCCGTGGCGAGTGCAAATCACCCATCGAAAACGGCACTTATCCGTAACGAATCGCCGATGCTTAAGACGAAAAACGTGTCGAAAATGTGTTTTTCAAAAAATTAACCCGCTTAATTTGCTTTTTTAATCCGCATTACGCCGGCGACCTAACGTGTTCTTAACCGCTAATACTCGAACCGGCTCGCGCGTCTTAATCCAAACATCGCGTTCTTTTAAAAGCTTGGTCGGCAAACTCTGGCAAGCATCGCCGAAGGAAGTGAGCGGGAGACGCTGACCCTTGGGGGAACTATTAAAACCTGTGGCCGTCTCGGCGATTTTGGCGGCGACTTCGCGCGGATCGTCGTCTTCCAATAATTGCACCACCCAGCCCGTCAGGTCCTTAGGCAGGCCCTCTTCCGGCTCGCTGACTAGGACCATGAATTGCTTCTTGGCGGGCTTCTCCCTTTCGACAGCGTCTTCGGCGGCGGCTTCGCGGATCTGATTGAGGATCGCGGCCGCGACCCGCACGTCGACGCCGTTTTCTTTAAGTACGCGTTGCACTAAATCGATATCTACCTTGGCCATAGACCGACAGGAGAAGCCAAGGGGCCAACGGAGGGAAGGCGGAGTTATTCGCAACACCGTCCGGACGGCGTCGCAAGGGACAGGGGGAGGTTATCAAGGTAGGGGCAGCACCGCGTGCTGCCCTAGCTAGGGCTGACCGGCCCAGTCAGCCACGGTTGAGCCAGGGTGCTCAACCCTACCTTAGATAACAAGGGACAGGTTTCGATGCCTAGGGGCAGACACAGTCGCAGGAAATTTCCTGAACCCGTACCTGAACAAGCAGAGGCAAGTTGACCGGTTGACCAGTTGGCCAGATCGGGGATGAAGAGGCCCGGAGACTCAGTGGACCAGAGAGATGCAATGGATAGGGGCAGGGACACGGACAGGGTTCGATACCTTGGGATAGAACCAGTCGCAGGAATAAATATCCCAGCCAATCAACCTTCTCCTACCTGCTGCCTCCCAGCCAACTTGCCAACTGATCAACTGGTCAACTGGTCAACTAATGGTTCATGTACCCTCTGATTCACCGAGCCTCTATCTTGCCACCCGGCCGGCTTTATCTTCTGATTTCTCTTTTAGATGCCAGAGCACACCAAAGTCATGGGCAAAGAATGGGCCGACGCGCGCCGTCAGGCCTCCATCGACCAGCTACGCACGACCGTCGCCCCCTTGCTAGTTGGACAGGCTACTTTCACATTTGAGCTCGGGTGCGGGCACGGACATTGGCTGGCAGCTTATGCGGCCAAGCACCCTGAGGAGTTTTGCCTGGGGATCGACCTCATCACCTTACGGGTGGAAAAATCGCTGCGCAAACAGTCGTTAGGCAAGATCGCAAACATCGCTTTCCTGAAAGCAGAAGCGACGGAATTTCTCGAAGCCCTGCCGGCCGGATGTACTTTAGGTAAGATTTTCATCCTCTATCCCGATCCGTGGCCGAAAAAGAAACACCACAAACATCGTTTCATTTCGCCGGAGAATCTTAGCCTTTTGGCCCAGCACGCCTTGCCTGGGACGCGACTTCATTTCCGGACCGACCACGCTGATTATCATGCCTGGACGCTGGAACATCTCGCTACCGATCCGCATTGGAAAATCATCGCGGATGAAGCTTGGCCCTTCGAACAAATGACCTTTTTCGAAGAGCGAACAAAATTGAAACGCGACATCATCGCCGTGCGCGTTGCATAAACTTCGTCAATTAGCCGCTCGTTAAGTACTTCAGTTACAGGGGTTAACTGCGTCTAATGCTTTCCCTTGCCTTGCTGACTTTCAATCCTACTCATATAGGCCGTGAAGTCATTCCGCCATACGCGCATCACGTTTACCATCGGCCCCGCGACCGAATCCGAAGCTCAGCTTGAGGCCATCATCACGGCCGGAGCTGACGTTGTGCGATTGAACATGGCGCATGCGGATCACGCATGGGTGCGTAAGACCGTCGAGCGCGTCCGTAAGGTCAGTCTCAAGATGAAAAAGGAATTGGCGGTCATGATGGACATCAAAGGCCCAGAGATTCGGACCGGCGCCCGCACGGAATCCGTCCAGCTCAGCACCGGGCAAACCGTTGATGTGACCGGTTCAGATGCGGCCAAGGCTGAAGGCGACATCTTGGTGATCCCCACCAACTACCCGAAGATGATCGTTGCCGTACCTGTGGGCGGTATCGTCCTCGTGGATAACGGCCTGATCCAGCTGCGCGTGCTTGAACAACGCATCGACCGGTTGCGCTGCAAAGTCGAGCAACCCGGCCCGCTCGGGAGCCGTCGTCATATCAATCTCCCAGGCGTCAAGGTCGACCTCCCTGCCCTCACGGACAAAGACCTTGCCGACATCGCCGTCGGCTGCGAAGTGGGCGTCGATTTTTACGCCTTATCTTTCGTGCGCGAAGCCGCGGACGTCGACACCCTGCGCCGCGTGCTTTTAGAGCACCACTCCAAAGCTCATATCATTTCGAAGATCGAAGACCAGTCGGCCATCGAGCACCTGGGCTCGATCCTCAACGCCACCGACGCGCTCATGGTGGCGCGTGGCGACCTCGGTATTGAAATTCCTTACGAAACCTTGCCGCTCATCCAGCGCAAAGCCGTCGCCATGGCCATCGCTTGCCGCAAGCCTGTCATCGTCGCGACGCATATGCTGGAATCGATGATTCAAAATCCTGTGCCGACCCGGGCCGAAGTCACGGACGTTTCCAATGCCGTCCTGGAGATGGCAGACTCTGTCATGCTCTCGGGCGAAACGACGACAGGAAAGCACCCTATCCGATGTGTCGAAGTCATGGCCCGCATCGCTTCCACGACGGAAAATGAATTAGCCCGCGAACTTTCCCCCGAACAGCCAAACGAAACGCCGAAGGTGAAATTACTCCGGGCCGCCGCTGGCCTCGCCCAAGACTTGGGGAATACTGGCATCATCGCCTTTACGCGCAACGGTGACGTACCACGGACGCTTTCCTCGCTCCGCGCGGCAGGCTGTCCGATCTATGCCTTTGGCGAAGAAGAACACGTTCATCGCAAGATGGCGCTGCTCTGGGGCGTCTCCTCTTTTCAGGTCAAGTTCAGCCCCAAGGCCGAAGACAATATCACCACGGCTTTGATTCGTCTGCGCGATGAAGGCCTCTGCGTGCCCGGACAGGTCCTTGTTATCGTCACCAACGTCATTCTCGGTCCCCAGGTTATCGACAGTGTCCAGTTGCGCGCCGTACCGGCGATTGAAAAGCCGACGGCGTAAGGCCAATCAAGAGGCTTGGTTGATCAGAGGGCCGGAGGCTAACAATGAGTTGACCGGTGGGCCAGTTGGCCGGAGGGAGATACACAAGAGGCAGCGTTAGTTGACCAGTTGGCAAGTTGGCATGGGAGGCAGCAGGTAGGGGCGCCACTGCGTGGCGTCCGTAGGCGGACAGAAGTCACTGGCTCTGACAGTTTGCCCCGCTCATCGATGATCGCGCTGCGAACGGACGCGACGCAGTCGCGCCCCTACCTAAATACAAACTCAAAGGGAAACCGGAGACCGGATGATTGGCGGGGGAATGTGTTCTCGGGTGACGGCCACCAGGGCCAACAGCAATTCAGCCAACGGCCATCGGCTGCGCATTCCTGTGGCAGGCCCCCGAACCGCCGAATCCTGAACTCCCGGCGCCCGCTTCCGTCACCCGAAATGTCTCTCACACCTGAAAATATCTCCGGGCGAGAGCCTGCGTGCCGGAATCGCCTTCGCCAGCGGTCACGACTTCGCCGTACAATTTCGCAGCAAGTTCGAGCCCAGGCAACTTGATGCCCTGCTCGCGACAGACATCGAGAGATAGACCGATATCTTTGACGAAATGTTTGACGTAGAAACCCGGAGCGAAATCGCCCTTGAGCACACGAGGCGCGAGATTGAGCAGCGCCCAACTGGAAGCACCGCCGCCGGAAATCGAACGTAGCGTGGTCTCGAGATTGAGTCCCGTCGCATGGGCGAAAGCGAGCGCTTCGGACATCGCAATCATACCGGAAGCGATACCGATCTGATTAGCGAGCTTGCACAACTGGCCGGTGCCAGGGCCACCTTGGAGCACGACCGTCTTGCCCATTGCGGCAAATAAGGACTGGGCGAAATCATAATCCTTAGGCGCACCACCGACCATGATGGTCAGCGTGCCCTCGCGGGCGCCGCGATCGCCGCCCGAAACTGGAGCATCGAGCGGACTAAAGCCTTTAGCCGAAGCCTCGGCGGCGAGCGAGCGGGCCAGCGCCGGACTTGAAGTTGTCATATCGATCAGTACGCAACCTGGCTTAGCTTTCGACATGAAGCCCTGCGGACCGCGCCAGACCTCTTCGACGTCACTGGGATAACCCACCATCGAAATCGCTGCATCGACACCCATAACCGCTTCGGCCGGCGAGGCAGCCCACTTCGCGCCCAGTGCGAAAAGATCATCGGCCTTAGCCTTGGTGCGGGTGTAGACCGTGACCTCATGGCCCGCCTTGAGCAGGTTCGCGACCATGCTCTTACCCATCACCCCGGTGCCGACGAATGCGATCTTCATGGGTGCAGTGAATGGAGAAAGAGGACTGAGTCGAGGCAGAGGTGGGCGCGCGGCTTAAGCGCCGCGAGGTAAGAGGCAGCGTTAGTTGACCAGTTGATTGGTTGGCCAGTTGGCCGGAGGGAGGCGAAGAGATCAGGTGAAGACAGTGCAAAGGTGCAAAAGTGGAGGCAATCGTTTCGGGTGGCGGGTGGCGGGAGAGTTGGGATGGAGGCGCATCCCTACCAGAGGCAACTAGGGCAGCACGCGATACTGCCCCACCCTCGAGACCTCTTGCCCTCGAGCCGCTAATCCCCGAATCTTCCGAAATGTCCTCGGCACCCTTAACGGTCAGCGAATTATCTGATATCCTAAAGGGAACGCTGAACCGTATCGGCACGATTGAAGTCGTGGGTGAAATTTCTGGCTACAAACATTACGCATCGGGCCACCATTACTTCTCGATCAAAGATGCCGGCGCGACGTTGGCCTGCGTGCTGCTGAGCTATCAGGCCCGTTGGGTTAAGTTCCCGCTCGGTGACGGCGTCCAAGTCGTGATGAAAGCCAAGGCTGATGTCTATGCTCCGACCGGAAAACTTTCATTGATTGTCGATTCCCTGAAGCCAGCGGGTGAAGGCGACTTATTCCAAAAGTTTAAGGAACTCCAAGCCAAGCTCACAGCCGAAGGCCTTTTTGAAGATGCATTGAAGCGCCCCTTGCCCGACTTTCCGAAAGTCGTGGCGTTCGTCACCTCGGAGAGCGGTGCGGTCTGGCACGATTTCATCGAAGTCCTGAAGACGCGCGGGTGGAACGGCACCGCCTGGTTGGTGCCCGCCCGCGTCCAAGGCGATACCTGCCCTGGCTCGGTGATCAACGGGCTTAAAGAAGCCAATGCGATCCCAGGGATCGACCTCATCGTTGTCGGCCGAGGCGGAGGTTCGATGGAAGACCTCTGGGGCTTCAACGATGAAGCGCTCGTCCGGGCCGTCCGCGCCAGCAAAGCGCCGGTGATTTCCGCCGTCGGACACCAGACCGATTTCACCCTTTGCGACTTCGTGGCGGACAAGCGGGCCGAAACGCCGACAGCCGCGGCCGAACTCATTGCTTCAGGTCAGACAAAGTTACGCGAGAAACTGAAATTATTGGCGGCCGAATTGGCTCAACATTCGCCCAAGGCAAAATTACAATCGCTCTATCAGGATCTGGACCTGCTCAACGAACGCTTGGATGGGGCGGCGCAAGAAGTCATCGCGGATCATAAACACCATCTGTCCGAACTGGGTAGCGAATTGCATCGCCTCTCGCCCAAGGCCAGACTGGGCGTCACGCGCGAACGCCTGAATCAACTGGGCAAGCGCTTGCAATCGGCGGGCTTTGAATCTGTCCTATCACGTGGCTATGCCATCGTCCGCGACGCCGACGGCGCCGTCATCTCCTCGAGCAAGAGCGTAAGCAGCGGCCGTAAGCTGCGTCTGAAATTTAACGACGGCGAGGCCGGCGCGACGGGAAATTAAGAATGCGTCACGAGTTGATCGGTTGACCAGTGGGCAAGTTGACAAGGGAGGCGGTTCGGGAGCTGGCCGCAGAATCCTGATTGCTGATGGCCGAAATGCCGACGCCCGAGGGGCTGATTTCCTGGGGGCCGTCACCTGTCACCCATCTCGTTTTCATGCGGCCAGACGGTAGGGCGCTCAACCCTACCCGAGGCAACTAGGGCAGCACGCGGTGCTGCCCCGACCAAAGGATAGCGGATGCGATGTCATCGCATCCCTACCTCGCGACGGAAATTAGTAAGCCTTGGCCATCACCACGCGGCGAGCGCTGGGCTCGCCGGTGACGACGCATTTGCCGGGCTCTTCCTTGGCGTCGAGCGGGATGCAACGGATCGTGACCTTAAGCTCATCCTTGAGGCGTTTTTCAACTTCTTTGGAGCCATTCCAGTGGCACATCGCGAAACCGCCGTGCATTTCGGCTTTCTCGGTATTCTTGGGCGTAAAGTAAGCTTTCAATTCCTCCCAAGAATTAATTTCACGGGTATGTTCGGCGCGATGGGCTTTCGCCCGGGCCAGCAAGTTATCTTGGATCGACTGCAGACGATCGATGATCGTCGCCACGAAGTCGACGCGCGGGACGCCGGCCTTTTCACCCGTATCACGACGAGCAGTAAAGACCGCGTTAGAAGCGAGGTCGCGCGGACCGACTTCGACGCGGATAGGCACGCCTTTTTTGATCCAGCCCCAGACCTTATCTCCGCCGCGCATATCACGATTATCAATCGTGACGACCAGCTTGCGGTCGTGGAAGCGCTGGGCGGTAAGTTCTTTCTGCAGCGATTGGCAATAGGTGAGGATGTCGGCCTTGGTGGCGTCGTCCTTATAGATCGGGATGATCACCACATGCTGCGGAGCCAGGCGAGGTGGCGCGATGAAACCATCGTCATCCGAATGCGTCATGATCATGCCGCCGATAAGACGCGTGGAGACACCCCAAGAAGTCGTGTGTGCAAGCTGCATCACACCGGTCTCATCCTGGAAGCGGATATTGCATGACTTCGCGAAATTCTGCCCAAGGTAATGCGAGGTGCCGGCCTGGAGAGCCTTGCGATCCTGCATCATCGATTCGATGCAGAGCGTATCGACGGCGCCCGGGAAGCGTTCGCCCTCCGTCTTGCGACCCATGATCACGGGCATCGCCATATAGTTCTCGGCGAAATCCGCGTAGACGCGGAGCATCTTATGCGTCTCTTCGACGGCTTCTGCTTCGGTCGCGTGGACGGTGTGGCCTTCTTGCCAAAGGAACTCGGCGGTGCGGAGGAAAAGGCGCGTGCGCATCTCCCAGCGGACGACATTGGCCCATTGGTTGATGAGAATCGGGAGATCGCGGTAGGACTGCACCCACTTCGAATAAGTTTCGCCGATGATGGTTTCGGAAGTCGGACGGACGATGAGCGGTTCTTCGAGTTCGCCGGCGGGGATGAGCTTGCCGTCGGGGCCGGCCTCGAGACGCGAGTGCGTGACCACCGCGCACTCCTTGGCAAAACCTTCGACGTGCGCGGCTTCCTTTTGGATGTAGCTGACCGGAATAAAAAGCGGGAAATAGGCGTTCACGTGGCCCGTCTCCTTGAACATCGTATCGAGGTCGCGCTGGATATTTTCCCAAAGCGCATAGCCCCAAGGCTTGATCACCATGCAACCGCGGACGGGGCTGTTTTCGGCGAGGTCGGCCGCTTTGATCACCTGCAAATACCACTCTGGGTAATCCTCTTGGCGAGTAGGCGTGATGGCGGTCTTGGGCTTGGCGGCGGGCTGCTGGGACATAAGGTCAGTAAAGAGGCAAAGAACGCGGAAGGGCAAGACGGGTTCTTGGTTCGAGGCAGGGTCGGCACGCAGTGCCGACCCTGCCCAAGACAAAGTCGAACGAAACGCTCCGCCGTACCTATGCTTTCTTTGCCTTCCAAAAGCGCGCCCGGCCGCTCATGTCAGGTAGGCCAGCGGACTCGGCGTAACCGAGTCTCGCCGACAGTTCAGCCAAAGCCGGATGCTGATCAATCCCGGTCTCGCAAAGCAACCAGCCCCCTGGTCGCAAATACTTCGCGGCACCCTCCAAGATTTTTCGCAAATCAGCGATCCCATCCTCGGCGGCGACCAAGGCTGACTTCGGATCAAACTCCCGCACCTCAGGTTCGGCGGCTGCCACTTCAGCTTCGGTCAAGTAAGGCGGATTAGAAACGATGAGATCGTAGGCATCCGTGACGGCGGCAAACCAGTCGGACTCGGCAAAGTTAACGCGTTCAACCAAACCGCAGCGGTCCGCGTTTTCGCGTGCGAGGGCCAAGGCTTCGGGCGAACGATCGACGGCGTCGACCTTCCAAAGCGGACGCTCTGATGCTAGCGCCAAAGCAATCGCGCCAGAACCCGTACCCAGGTCGAGCACACGTACGGCTTGCTCGGCTGAAAATAATTCCAAGGCATGGTCGACCAGCTCTTCGGTCTCTGGTCGCGGAATCAGGGCGCGCTTATCTGATTTCAGGACCAAGTCGCGAAATTCCACCTGGCCAACGATATGCTGGAGCGGTTCGCGATTGCCGCGGCGTACGATGAGAGCACGAAGTTTTTCGACTTCTACATCCGTCAGTAGCCTTTCGAACTGCAGATAGAGATCGAGTCGCTTGAGCCCGAGTCCGGCGGCGAAGACATGTTCGGCCTCGACGCGTGATTTTTCCAACCCCTTGCGGGCCAAGAATTCCGAGGCCTTCTTCAGCGTATCGAGCAAGTTTTGCATCAGCGGGCGGCGGCACGGGTCAACCGGTCGTTATAAGCCAACCCTAAGCCGACGGCCTCGGCGAGCTCGACGTGAATCGACGTGTAATGACGTTGGTCCAATTGACGGAGAAGCGCGAAGAGGTGATGCGCGGCTTCGGCGACTGAACCGGTTTCGGAAAAATTAAAAACCTCGGCGCCGAGAGGCGAAGTCGGTCGACGCTTGATAAAGACCACGGCAGCATCGTCTTCGACCTCGGGCGTTGTACCTGGGGCAAAGAGCACAACCTTCGTGGCGGGGCTGTAATGCCGCTCCAGCATACCCGGAGCGTCTTGGGCGAACTGATGCGAGGACGCACGCGTCACCACCTCGACATCGCCCAGCAAGGTGCGCAAGAGCTCGATTGCAAGCGGGCCAGGGCGTAGCAAGCGGGCGCGACCGGGCGTGGAAAGGTCAAGAATCGTGGATTCGAGACCGTGCTCGCAATCGCCGCCATCGACAATCCAAGGGCAGCGTTCTGCCAGCGAGTCGCGGACATGTGAGGCTTGGGTCGGGCTGACATAGCCAAACGGATTCGCGCTCGGGGCGGCCAAGGGGCGGCCCGTCAGACGCAAGACCTCGCGAAAAAGCGGGTGAGCGGGCAAGCGAATGGCCACGGTAGCTTTGCCCGCCGTCACGAGGTTAGGAATGCACGGCTTACGACGCAGCACGACCGTCAAAGGGCCGGGCCAGAGATGGGAGATCTTGGCCAGACGCGCATCGGGCTCGGCGACTTCGGCGAGGGCAGCGAGGTCGAGGACATGGACGATGAGAGGATCCAGCAGCGGGCGGCCCTTGATGGTAAAAATCTGGGCAAGTGCTTTTTCGTTCAACGCATCGGCGGCCAACCCGTAAACCGTCTCGGTGGGCAGCGCGACGCATTCTCCCTCTCGCAACAAAGCCGCCGCCTGTGCGAGATCGGCGGGGGCGGAAGTTAAGAAATGGGGGAGAGCTGAGTCCAAAGCGGTGGTGACGGGAATAGACGTCGGGGAGAAAGTTGTCTCGCTTGATTTACTTTGAAGAACCCCCAGGGGCAACCTCCTAGGCGGACAACAAAAAGGCCGCCTGAAAAGGCGGCCCGGAAAGTCGGATAACGACTCCTTACTTCATCGTGATCATATTGCGGGCGCGCTTAACGGCCTTGGCAATATGACGCTGCTGGCGGGCGGTGAGGCCGTTGAGCTTGCGGGACAGGATCTTGCCCGTTTCGGTGACGTAACGGGACAAGGCCTCGGGTTCGGTGAAATCGAAATCGAGGGGGTTGCGGGAGCGCTTGAGCTTACCTTCGGTGGTCATGGGAGGATTGGAAGTAAGGGACGGAGGGCTGAGGGCAAGCAGAAATGGGGGGCGCCAGCGGTGCCAGGGGCAGGGACAGGGATTGGGGCAGAATAGACCTAAATAAACACAATTTAGCCCTTTTCTAAAACAACCAGGCCCCAGCCCAGCCTATAGCCCTTTTTTAGGCCCTTTTGACGGCAATCAGGAACTCACGATTGCCATCCCCGCCCTCGATGGGGGAAGGAATCACCCCCAGGACCTGGGCCCCGGAAAGAGCTTGAGCGGCAGCGGTCAGGCCATCGACCACCCGGGCATGAATGACCGGGTCCTTGATGATGCCCCTGGCCTTATCGGCTTCGGCCCGCGTCGCCTCGAACTGCGGCTTGATCAGTGCCACGAGATGACCGCCCTGCCCTACCCGCTGCCAAGCAATCGGCAAAATAAGTCCCAAAGAAATAAACGACAGATCCATCACCACGATGTCATACGTCGGGTGGGGCAACTCGACGTTATTAATCTCACGCGCATTAAATTTTTCGTAATTCTTCACCCGCGCATCTTGGCGTAACTTCAAATGCAACTGCGCCGTACCGACATCGACGCACGTCATGCTCACCACGCCGCGCTTGAGTAGACAATCCGTGAAGCCACCCGTCGAAGCGCCGACGTCGAGCCCGTGCAAGCCTTCGACGGGAATCTTAAAATGCTCCAGCGCACCTTCGAGTTTCTCGCCGCCGCGTGAAACGAACCGCGGTGGCTGATCGACGGTGAGCAAAGCGTCTTCGGGAAATGATTGGGAGGCCTTATTGACGACACTATCCGGACCGGAACGCACTTTGCCGCCAAGAATCAGGGCTTGGGCGACGGAGCGCGAAGGCGCGAGGCCGAGTTTTAACAACAATTCGTCGGCCCGAATTCTGCCTGGCTTCGCCGCCATCGCTTAATCGAGAAAACCCGTCAGGGGCGAAGTGGGATGAGCCTGATCGGAGCCAGCGCCCAAGCCCGCTTCGCGAGCTAAGCGGCCAGCTTCGACGGCCAGACGGAAAGCCTGCGCCATCGCGATCGGGTCGCCGGAAGAGGCGATCGCCGTATTCACCAAGACCGCATCTGCGCCCATCTCAAGCGCTTCGGCCGCGTGTGAGGGGGCGCCCAGACCGGCATCGATGATCACCGGTACGCGGGCTTGCTCGATGATGATGCGAAGAAAATCTCGAGAGAGCAGGCCGCGATTGGAGCCGATGGGAGCACCGAGCGGCATGACGGCCGCGGCACCGACTTCTTCGAGACGTTTCGCCAAGACCGGATCGGCGTGGATATAAGGCAAGACCGTGAAACCTTTTTTGACCAACTCGCGGCAGGCTTCCAAAGTCTCGACCGGGTCGGGCATGAGATACTTCGGGTCTGGGTGGATTTCTAACTTCAGCCAACTCGTCCCGAGGGCTTCGCGGGCGAGTTCGGCGGCGAAGATCGCCTCCTTGGCGGTACGCACGCCGGACGTGTTCGGCAGGATGAGATGCTTCTTCGGATCGAGCGCCGATAAGATGCCGTCATCCTTGGCGTCGAACCGCACGCGTTTGATCGCCATCGTCACCACCTCGGCGCCGCAAGCATCCAGGACCGCGCGCAATTGTGCCGCCGAGGCATACTTCCCCGTACCGGTAAAGAGACGGGAGTTGAAAGTGCGGTCGGCGATGCGGAGTTGAGCCATCGGAGTTTTGACAATCCAAGACTACCTTGAATTGTCCAGCCCTCGCATCAGAAACCTAAGCCGACGTGGCTTTAAGCAAGGCCGAGGTGGCCGCGGCCGAATCGGCAGCCAAGGCGATGGCGCCGCTAACCGCGACCCCATGAGCGCCCAGTTGGCGGATAGCGGCGACATCGGCCACCGTCACGCCGCCAATCACATAGGCGGGTAAGCGAGGGAGCGCGGCGATCAGATTGCGTAAACTTTCCGGAGAATGGACCGGGGCGAGCTTCTGCTTACTCGTCGTGCTGCGATACGGACCGACGCCGACATAATTCAAAACCACGCCTTCGATACGGGCTAAATCGGAAAAAGAATTGAGCGTCGCGCCGATGATGGCGTGCGCTCCCAAGAGCGCACGGGCATCGGCGGGGGACATGTCTTCGGCGCCGAGATGGACGCCATGGGCGCCAGATAACAGGGCGACGCGCGGCGAATCATTGATAATGCAGGTCGCATCAAAATCGCGGCAGAGCTCGACGACGGATCGGGCAAGCTCCGTCCATTCGGATTCAGGCAACCCTTTGGCTCGGAGCTGAATCCAGCGCGCACCGCCCTGCAAGGCGGCCAAGGCTTGGGCGTGATGGCTCAGCGGGGCCGCATCCAGAGTCAAAAACTGCAGGCGCGGATACACGTCGGCTTAATACTTCCGCTTGAGCTTGCGGGCGTCGCGACCTGACCAGGCACGCTCCAGATCCAGGAACGCGCGGACGGGATCTTTCTCCTTCCAGACCGAACCGATGAAAGCGGCACCGTCAAAACCCATCTCGCGTACTTCACCGATGTTCTCGGGCGTAATACCACCCAAGGCATAAGCCGGGCAACCGCCTTCGGATTTCCAGCGCTCGAGGATCACGGCGTACTCGCGTACCGTGCGGCGAGGACGATGATCCTTCTTGGAAACGGACTCGAAGATAGGCGTGAGGAAAACGTAGCGGCAGGATTTATCGACCGCGAGAAGTTCGTCGTAAGAATGACACTTGGCGCTCAAAACGCCGTGCTTCGGCCAGCGACGAGGCACGCGCTCGGTCGGGTGGATCTGCAGTCCGCCCAACTTACAGGACAGAACTAATTCAGGTTGGTCTTCCAGGACGATGCGGGGCCAGAAAGTCTCGGGGATGTTCTTAAGGAAATCTTCGTAGTCCTTCAGCTGCCAATCGCGGCGATACTGAACGTGTAGGCGACCGACGCCGGCGTCGAAAAGTCGGCGGACCTGTTTCACATTCCAACTTCCGTCATTGGGCGTGAAAAGAACCAGACTGTCGGGGGCGGGGGCTTCCGGCGAAGGGACGAAAAGCTCTTTGATGAATTTTAGCATAGAAATTAGCCGCCTTGGGCGGCGCGAATCACGAGAATGGAGGTGCCATCCATCAGCGCTTGCGCGGACCAGCGGGAACGTGGGATGACTTCGCCGTCAACGGCGGCGGCCACGGCGGGCTCATGGGCGACCCCGAGCTCCTCTAAAAGAGCGGCCAGCGTAGGGGCGGCGGTATCCCGGGCTTCATCATTAACAGTGACGCGCATGTGAAACCCGACCCTGTAAGCCCACGGGCGGGGTGGCAAGCGGAGGTTTGAGGTTGCGGACATAGCCGGGCGGGGTTGGCTAAAGGCATGAAACACCTAAGCTTATTGGCCCTCTGCGCCCTGACCTTGACGGCCTGCGGCGGCTCCCCTTCCTCCAAAACCATGAACGAATCCACCGCCCCTCGCGCGATCATCCATACCACGGCCGGCGACATGACTGTCGAATTCTGGCCCGAAGTCGCCCCGCGCACCGTCGACAACTTCCTGAAGCTCTCCCGCGAAGGATTTTACGATAAGACCGCCTTCCACCGCATCATCAAAGGCTTCATGATTCAGGGCGGTTGCCCGAACACCAAACCCGGCGGCAAAGGCCAGCCCGGCACCGGCAACCCTGGATACCAAATCAAAGCCGAGTTTAATAACCGTTCGCACACCAAGGGCGTCCTCTCCATGGCCCGGTCTGCCGACCCAGATAGCGCAGGTAGCCAATTCTTCATTTGTCACGGTAATGCGTCGTTCTTGAATAACAAATATACCGCCTTCGGCAAAGTCATCTCCGGCGAAGACGTCCTGGAGAAAATCGCCAACATCCCCTGTGTCGGCCAAGAGGGCTCTACCCCAACCCAACGCATTGAAGTCACTAGCGTAGAAGTGGTTGGCGAAGCCAAGGCCGCCAAGGCCGAGAAGACTAAGTAAACCGCCCTTCTGCCTTTACATCAAACATCCAGACTTCAATCTAACGACTCCCCTATGAAATCCCTACGCTACCTCGCCGTGCTGCCTTTAATGGCCGCCGCTTCCCAAGCACTCACCATCGACGTCCAACTCGGTTCCGCTAGCCCTTCCGGCTACAACTCCAACGCCTTTGTCGGCCTCGGCATCGGCTCCCAGCTCAGCGACAACTTCCACCTCGGCTTGAATCTTACCTCCAAGAAAATCGAAGATTCTTTTACGGCCGTGGACATCAAGGCTTACTCGGCCATGATTGATCTTACCTACGAACTCAATGGCGCTGGCGGCATCCATCCCTTCATCGGTGTTGGCTTAGGCAACACCTGGCTCTCCGGCGGCGACCCCGGCACCGATAAGAATGCCCTCACCATGAATGCCTTTGCAGGCATGCGCTTCACACTCTCGGAAATTTCCGACGTTCTGCTCATGGTTCGAAGCACCTCGATGACCAACGTCACGATTGTCGACCTCAACGGCACCCATAAAGACAGCATCTCCAGCTGGGAATATGTGGCTGGCCTGCGCTTCAAGTTCTAAACGAACTTTTGCTTCACAAAAAAGCCGCCCAATCGGGCGGCTTTTTTATTGGCAACTTTTCCGGCGGCTCAGGGGGTGAGAATGCTGACTTCCTTCATCCAGACGCCGAGCAGATCCGTCCAGCGTTTCGCGGCCTCGCAGCGATCGGTTGCTCCCCAGCCATGACCACCCTTGGCCCAGACGTGCACCTCGGCCGTACCGCCCAGCGATTTAAGTTTGGCCGCCAAAGCCATTGAGCCTTCGGCGGGGTATTTATCATCCGCGCTATGAGCAAAGAATGCTGGCACGGGTTTGCCGGAGCCTGGCATCGGAATCACACCATCAAGTCCATCGCGCAAGGTGCTCGCAGGCTCATCCTTGACGAAGAGATAGGCGGGGTAAACTAAGACGGCGAAATTAGGGCGAGCCGCGCCCTCTTCGGCGGGCGAGTAGGCGACGCGTGCGGCCAAGTTGCCACCCGCTGAAAACCCAAGGATACCTACCTTGGCCGGGTTTCCGTTCCACTCGGCGGCGCGAGCACGAACAATCTCGACCGTCTTGCGCGCATCCATGACCGGCACAATCCAAGGCTTCTCTGGGTCGCGACGTGGCACGCGGTATTTAAGCACCACGGCGGCGCAACCGAGAGCGTTGAGCCTTTCGGCGACCGTGACACCCTCGTGCTGTTCGGCGAGTCCGCCATAACCGCCCCCCGGACAAATAATGACGATTGGGGAGTTCGGCTTCGCGGCCGGCCAGGGCACGAACTCTGGCGTAAAGACATCGGTGCGACCCAAAGTCTTCGGGTTGATCGTGCCCTTCGGGTCGGAGCCGGGCTTGGGCTTCAAGGTTTCGGCGGGCGGAACGCCCTCCCATACCGCCACTGGGGCAAGCGGTTCGGCGGCAAGCGTGACAAACAGGAGACTGGCGAGGAGTGTCGGTTTCATGAGGAAAAATTATTCGTGACGTAAAGCTTCGATCGGGTCGAGTTTGGCCGCACGCAAAGCCGGATAGACGCCAGCCACCAAGCCGATGACGACCGAGAAGGCCAGGCCCTGGAGCATGATGATGATATCGAATTTGGCGACCATCCCGGAAGGAAGCGCCTGGGTTAGGATGAAGTTCATCAGCGCAACGACCCCCATCGAGACCCCGATGCCAATGATCCCGCCGAGCACAGAAATCACCGCCGCTTCGGCTAAGAATTGCAGGAAAAGGTCGGACCCACGGGCGCCCACGGCCTTGCGCACCCCGATCTCGCGGATGCGCTCATTGATTGAAGCCAGCATCACGTTCATGATCCCGATGCCGCCGACGAAGAGCGAGATACCGGCGACACCGCCGAGCGAAAGCTTGAAGGCCGCCTCGGTCTTCCGAAAATCTTCCAACGTCTGTTCATTGGTATTGATCGAAAAATCCTTCAAGCCGTGGTGGGTGGTCAAGAGCGTGCGCTCTACTTGCTCCACGGCATTGTTCAGGTCATCTCCGGAGGCCACACGCAGCCCCAGCGCGCTCAACCGATCGTTACCCGTAAATTTGACCATCGCGGTCGTGACCGGAATATAAGCACCGCTATTGCGCCAGCGCCACATGCCACCAGAACTCTTGGAGTTCGCCGACCGGACCTGCATCCCCGAGCCTTCGATGTTATTCATGATTCCCACGACTGTGAAACGACGGCCGCGCATCTTGATCACCTTGCCCAACGGATCTTCATTAGGTTGGAATAATTCCGTCACTACCGCCGAACCCAAAATGATCACGTCGGACTTATGCAGAATATCCAAATCACTCACGAAGCGGCCTTCGCCGGGGTCAATCCAGCGCTTGGCCACCGGCAGGTAATCCGCCGTACAGCCCGTGACGTAGGTGCTGAACTCGCGACCCTCGATCGAAAGCTTTTCGTAACCCACCCGTACTTCGGGTGAAATATTCTGGACCAGCGGAATGGTCGCCCGAATCTGGTCGACGTCGCGCATCGTCATGCCCTCGGAAAGCTCCGCAAGATGCTCCTGCTCTTTGGGCAACGGCTGCTTGTCCACGGTGATTTTTTCGATGCCGCCCATCGCATCGACGAACTGCCGGAAATTGCCGACCATCCCCTGCACCACCGTCACCATCGCGACCAACGAGGCGACACCCAAGATGATGCCCGACATCGAAAGCAGGGAGCGGACCTTATTGGCCTGCAATTCGCGCAAGCCGTTGACCACCGCGGGACGCAAGCGTTCGAAGATTCTCATCGTTGACGATCCTCCTGCACGGAACCTTCGCGCATCGAAATAATCCGGTGGGCGTGATCAGCGACAGCCAGATCGTGCGTGACCAGCACGACGGTGATTCCCTCTTTGATCAACGAGGCTAACAGCTCGAGGATACGGCTGACATTCTTGACGTCCAAATTGCCGGTGGGTTCATCGGCGAAGATGATCGCCGGCATCCCGACGATGGCCCGTGCGATGGCCACACGCTGACGCTCGCCCCCAGAAAGCTGCGAGGGTCGGTGGTCGAGGCGATGTGACATCCCGACGCGTTCCAAAGCAATCTTGGCCGCCGCCTCATTGGCCTCTGGCTTGGAATCTTCCCGATAAAGCAAAGGCAAAGCCACGTTCTCCAACACCGTCAGACGAGGCAGAAGATTGAAGGACTGGAAAACGAAACCGACACGATTGGAGCGATACCATGCCCGCCGATCGGCGCTCAGACCGGCGACTTCCTGGCCTTCGAAGACAATGCTACCTTCCGTGGGCGTATCCATGAATCCCAAGATATGCATGAGGGTCGACTTACCGGACCCCGAAGGCCCGAGGATCGCCACGAACTCTCCTTTGTTAAAATCCAAATTCACGCCCGCCAAGGCATGGACGTTCTCATCTCCCATCTGGTAGATCTTACGTAACCCGCGAATGGCGATGAGCGCTGGCATCGTTCAACGCGACTGGACGGGGCGGACGAGACTGAGGGTCTCGCCGGGCGCGACGCCCTTCTTCACCTGCGTCCAACCCGCATCGCTCAGGCCAAGCTGGACGACACGACGATCCCATTCGCCGTTTTCGTCCTTAACATAAATAATTCGTTCGTTCCCTTCGACGAAGATGCCCGACACTGGCACGGAGACGCATTTCTTCTCCCGTGCGACCAAGACCGAGACGTTGGCGCTGATGCCGGGGCGAACGCCCTCTCCGGCGGAAAAGGCGACTTGGGAAGGAAAAATTCGCAAGTCCGGGACCTTGGCGTCAGCCGTACCGAATGGAGCCATGAAAGTGATCTTGCCCTTCTTAGTAAGGCTCGGAATCGAGTCGAAAGTGATGGTCGCCTCGCGGCCCAATTCAACGCGGGTCGCAGCGAATTCGTTCAGGTTCACGTCCACGCGCAAGATGCTCGTATCCGAAACCCGCATGAGCAACGTGCCGCTGTTGATGGATTGCGCCCCGATCACCACCGCGCCGACCACTAGATTATTCGATTCCGAAACCATACCATCGTGGGGCGCGGTCAGAATCGTTTTGCGAAGATTTTCGGAAGCCTTGTCCAAGCGTGATTGGGCGATCTCTAACTGAAGCTTGATGACCTCGAAAGCCGTCTTTGCGTCCAACGCTTCACGATCGGAAACGAAACCCTTCGTCCGAAGCACGTCCACGCGTTTCAGGTCGCGCGTCGCCTTCTCGAGATTAAAACCCTGCAATTGTACGTTGCGTCGTGCCTCATCTTCGTCGGCCTTGACCAGCGTCGGATCGAGCTCGACCAAGATATCGTCTTTTTTGACCAACTGGCCGTCCTTGACCAAGATGCGCTCAACCTTGCCGCTTACTTCCGCCTTGATGTCGCTATAAATCACGGAGCGCACAAAGCCCGCCGCATCGACCGTCTCTTCGATATCACGCACCGTGACGATGGCCTCGAGGGGGTTCGTCGCCACGACCGGTGCCGCCGGCGTGTTCACACCTTTGCGATGGGGCTTATGTGCCTTGGATGGCCACTCGTACCAAGCACCCGCAGCAAGCGCTACGACGGCGAGGGTGGTGATGATTTTTTTGAACTTCATGGAATATCGGGCAAGGGCGGCAACGTGTCATTGAGACCGGCCGCGGATCCCACCTTCGCTTCGACGACGTCCATCGTGAAGCCGTGGCGGGGGAGAATCGACCCATCGAGGCGCGCCACGCGGGCGGAAGCCGAACGCGCATCAAGTTGGGACTGGACCCAATTGACCTGAGCCGCATCCAAGGCCGCCTGCGCCTGCAAAACGAGGAGCACGTTTGATTGCCCCGCTTCGTAACGGGCCCGTTCACCCTCATAAGATTGGCGCTGCAAATCCAGAGCCGAGGTCGCCGCCGTGACGCGTGCCCGGGCTGCTTCCAGATCTCGCCAAGTGGCCCGAGCGTTAAAAACCAGATTCTGCCGGACGTCCGCCAAGCGCAATTCCGCCTGACGTCGTGAACGAGAGGCGGAGCGCAACGTGGCTTCGGCTTCCCGGAAGCCCAACGGGAAACTTAACGTCAAGGCGGCGGAATTACTCCAACCTGGCCGACGTAGAAAACCATCAAAGGAAGCCGCAGAACCAGGCGAACCGGGCAGGCCATAATAGGAATTCGTACCGCCGATGACCAAATCCAACGACGGCTTATCGTTCTGCTGCGCCTGGGCGAGGACGGCATCCGCTTGGTTGACGTTCGAGAGTTGGATTGCGGTATCGAAATCGAATTCAGAAACCGTCTTAATCCAAGGACGGAACTCCGGCGGACCAGAAACCTGTTCGACCGTCAGAGGTTGGACGACCAGTCCTTGCTCGATATTGTCGGCTGCATCGCGACCTAAGACCCGGCGTAAACCCATCTCCGAACTGTCAACCAACTGACGGGCGTTCAGCACGGCGACCTTCTGCGTCGAGACATCGGCTTCCGCCTGCAATTCTTCCAAGACCGTGGCGTCGCCCAATTGGCGCCTCGCTTTGATTTGCGCTAAAAGCGTTTCGGCCGAACGGAAACTTGTCTCGCGCAAGGCGACGAGCGAGCGGGCACCGGCTAAATTCCAGTAAGCGACCTCGGTGTCACGGATCAGATCTAAGGCGGCGGCCCGGAGCGCCAGCCGACTTCGGACGGCAAATTGACGTGCGGAAATCAACGAAGTCAGATTCACCGCTTGCCAGCCGTTGCGAAGCAGAGGCTGGGTGTAAGTGACGCTGGAATTAAAATCGAAATTTGAAGCCGTGCGGGCCGTTGCGCCATCGGTCCATCCTCTGGCCATCCCGGCACCTAGGCTCAAGGTGCCTCCCCAAGTAAACTTACGCGTAAGAGTTACATCCGAATCATAAGCGCGTGTGACGGGATCTCCTGCCGCCCGTTCAGCAGAACTTAGAGCGCCACCGGTGGCATTTCTCCAGGCGAAGACGGTGTCAAAACCGGCCTCCGCGAGGTCGATCCCATCTCCGGATTTAAGCGCATCCAGACGGGTAACTGAGAGCCCCAGGTTATTGACCAAAGCGCGGTCGATGGCTTCGTTAAGCAAAAGGGCACGGTCTGAGGGTACCGCCAGACCCTGCCCTGGATGCACGGACTGCCCCAAGTCGGCCCCTAAAAGAGAGGCCGCGGCAAGGAAAGCCAATGGCAACTGACGACGCATTTATAGGGTAAGTACCTTAGATGACAGGATTTGTTCCCTCCGCAAAGCAAAGCGGCGCACCAGAGGTGCGCCGCGTCAGAAACCTACGGACTAGGCTTATTTGAAATCAACCAGCTCGACCTCGAATTCGAGGACCGACTTACCGGGGATAGGCCCTTGGCCTTGATCGCCATAGGCGATGGCCGCAGGAGCAAAAAGGAGGATTTTTCCGCCTTTGCCGATTTTTTGGACGGCTTCGGTCCAAGCTGGGATCACGCCATTCAGAGGGAACTCAGTTGGCTCGTTATTGCGCGTCGTGGTGGAGTCGAAAACCTTACCATCAATCAGCTTACCCGTGTAGCGGCATTTGACGGTGTTGGTGGGGACAGGCTTAGGGTCGGTCCCAGGAACGAGAATCTTATAACGCAGGCCAGAGGCCGTCTTGATGATATCCTTATCGGTGTCGACCTTGGCGAGGAAGTCTTCGTTCTGCTTGACCCACTTGCCGGACTTGGCGCTCACGCGCTCGGCGAACATTTTTTCGGCACCGGCGATAATCTCGTCGGGCTTAAATTTAAGCTGCTCACCCTTCACGGAGGCACGGATTCCGGCCAAAATCTGGTCGAGCTCTTCGTCGTTCAATTCGAGCTGCGTGGCGATTTGAGGGAGAGGCGTCTGACCGGCGAGGAAGAATCCTTGCAGGTAGAAAGCCTGTTTCTGTTGTTCGGGGGTGAGATCTTTCACGATGGGTTTGGGAGAAGGGGCTGGCTCGGCGGCCGGAGCGGCAGCCGCGGCGGGCTTAGCCTCATCAGCGGCATGGAGAGAGGCGACGGCGACAGCCAACGCGGCGAGGACGGGGTATTTCATGGGAAGGGGTGATGTAGACGACTCAGGCCTGCGGGGGAAGCACCTTTGCGTGTTCTTGCAGAGAATTTACCGTCAAAGGCTTGGCCCGGAGGGAGCGGATGCCTAAAACCGCAGCGCGAGCGGCATTCATCGTCGAAGCCATATAGACGCCGCGCAGGACCGTTTCGGCGCGCATCGCATTTTCGTCTTTCCGCGGCAGCATCCCCACAGCGGTGTTCACGATCATCTGCAATTGCCCGTTCTTCAAGAGATCGAGCACGTTAGGCCGGGCGCCTTCGGAAATCTTGCCGAGTTTCGTGACCTTCACGCCGGCAGCCTCTAGGGCGACGGCCGTGCCGCTAGTCGAGTAAATCGTAAAGCCTAAGTTGGCGAGGTCGCGCGCGACGGCCACGGCGCCATCCTTGTCGCGATCTTTGACCGACAAGAAAGCGTTACCTGCCGTCGGCAAGGCAGGCTGAGCCGCCATCTGCGCCTTGGCGTAAGCCATACCCAAATCGTCGTCCACGCCCATGACTTCGCCCGTCGAACGCATTTCCGGAGAAAGCGCCACGGGGGCACCAGGGAAACGACTGAAAGGGAAGACGGATTCTTTCACGGACCAATAAGGCGGACGGATTTCGCGCGTGAAGCCGAGATCCTTGAGCTTACGCCCGAGCATGCAAAGCGAGGCGAGCTTGGCGAGCGGCACGCCGATGGCCTTGGAGACGAAAGGAATGGTGCGCGAAGCGCGCGGATTTACTTCCAACATGAACACCGTGTTATCCTTAATCGCGAATTGGATATTCATCAGACCGACGACGCCGAGGCGTTTCGCCAAAGCATGCGTAATCCGGCGGACTTCATCGACGATTGCCGGCGTAAGCGTGTGCGGCGGTAGCACCATGCCTGCGTCACCGGAGTGGACGCCCGCATGTTCAACGTGCTCGAGCATGCCGCCGATGACGGTCATCTCGCCGTCGGAAATCGCATCCACGTCGAGTTCGATCGCATCTTCGAGGAACTTGTCCAAGAGCACCGGTTTGCCGGGGGCGGCGTCAAACGCCTCGCGGACGACGGCCTTCAATTCTTCCATGCCGTAGACAATGAACATCCCGCGGCCACCGAGGACGAAGGACGGACGGAGCAAGACGGGGAAGCCGATCTCCTCGGCATATTTATAAGCCTCTTCGAGCGAAAGTGCGATCCGGTTGACCGGCTGACGGATACCCAGCTCGATAAGGATATCCTTAAACAACTGACGGTCTTCGGCGAGCGCGATGCTGGCGGGAGAAGTCCCGACGACCTTCACGCCGTTGGCTTCGAGATCCGCGGCGAGATTCAAAGGCGTCTGGCCGCCGAACTGCACGATCGCCCCGATGCACTTTTCCGTGCGATAGATTTCCAAGATGTCTTCGAGCGTCAATGGCTCGAAATAAAGCCGGTCGGAGGTATCATAATCCGTCGAGACCGTCTCGGGGTTGGAATTGACCATGACCGTCTCGTAGCCAGCCGCGCGCAAAGCGTAAGAAGCGTGGACGCAGCAGTAGTCGAACTCGATGCCCTGACCGATGCGATTGGGGCCACCGCCGAGGATCATCACCTTCTCCTTGGCCGATGGCCGGACTTCGGACTCATCGCCATAAGAAGAATAAAAGTAAGGCGTGAACGATTCGAATTCGGCGGCGCAGGTATCGACCAAGCGGAAGACGGTGCGGACGCCCGCATCATTCCGCTTCTGGTAGACCACGGCGGCCTTCAAGCCCGTGGCATGGGCGATCTGACGGTCGGCGAAACCGGCTTCTTTCGCGCGGCGGAGTAACGCCGTATCGACCTTCGCACCGGCAGCCTTGAGCGCTAATTCAATCTCAACGATGTCGCGTAGCTGACGCAGGAACCACGGATCAATCTTGGAGAGGCTGAAGATTTCCTTGTCCGTCAAGCCCGCGAGCATCGCGTAGCGGAGAAAGAAAGGGCGTTCCGGATTCGGGCGAGCCAGACGCGCGCGGATCTCGACCTGATCGGCGAAGCTGTCTTCGCCATGCTTGCCGCCGCAACCGAAACCCCAGGCGCCAATCTCCAAGGACCGGAGCGCCTTCTGGAAAGATTCTTTGAAAGTCCGCCCGATGGCCATCGCTTCGCCGACGGACTTCATGGCGGAAGTCAGGGTCGTGTCCGCGCCGACGAACTTCTCGAAAGTAAAACGGGGGATCTTGGTGACGACGTAATCGATCGTCGGCTCAAAACAGGCCGTCGTGGATTTGGTAATGTCGTTCTGCAGCTCGTCGAGCGAATAGCCCACCGCAAGCTTGGCGGCGATCTTGGCGATCGGGAAACCCGTGGCCTTCGAAGCCAAGGCGGACGAACGCGACACGCGCGGATTCATCTCGATCACGATCATCCGGCCGTTCTCCGGGTTGACGGAAAACTGGATATTGGAACCGCCGGTCTCGACGCCGACCGCGCGGATCACCGCGAAGGAGGCATCGCGCATCAGCTGGTATTCCTTGTCGGTGAGCGTCATCGCCGGAGCGACGGTGATGGAGTCGCCCGTATGGACGCCCATGGGGTCAAAATTCTCGATCGAACAGATAATGACGCACTGGTCCTTGTGGTCGCGCATCACTTCCATCTCATATTCTTTCCAACCCAGGAGACATTCCTCGATGAGGACCTCATGGACCGGAGAGGCGTCGAGGCCGGCCTGCGCCATGCGCTCGAATTCTTCGCGATTGTAAGCGATGCCGCCGCCCGTACCGCCGAGCGTGTAAGACGGACGGATGATGACGGGAAACTCACCGCCGATGAGCGGGATCGTCTCGCGGGCGGAGTCGAGCGACTTCACCACGCGCGAACGCGGAACATCGAGCCCGATGTCGAGCATCAGCTTCTTGAAAATCTCGCGGTCTTCGCCGCGCTCAATCGCATCTTCCTTGGCTCCAATCAGTTCGACGCCGTATTTCGCCAAGACTCCGGTGCGAGCGAGTTTGAGGGAAAGATTCAGCGCCGTCTGGCCGCCGAGCGTCGGCAAAAGCGCATCGGGTTTTTCTTTGGCGATGATCCGTTCAACGGATTCGACCGTCAGCGGCTCGACGTACGTAACATCGGCCGTCTCCGGATCGGTCATGATCGTCGCCGGATTGGAGTTAACGAGAATGACACGATAACCTTCTTCGCGGAGCGCTTTGCACGCTTGGGTGCCGGAATAGTCGAACTCACAGGCTTGACCGATGATGATCGGTCCCGAGCCGATGATGAGGATGGTTTGGATATCGGTCCTCTTTGGCATAGTATTCCGCGGACTGTCAGCCACCGTTGGAAGGGTGGTCAAGTGGGGACTTCTAACAAATGCAGAACCCCTAAGGGAAGGCGCTTGCAGGGGCGGACCGTCCCGTCCTTCATCAGGGCGTGGACATCATCAGGATAGCAGGCATCAAGTCCTTCGGGCACCATGGCGCCCTGCCGGAAGAAAAGCGTCTCGGGCAACGATTTACGGTCTCCGTCGACCTGGAAATCGATACCCGGCCAGCGGCGGCCGCCGATGATCTTAAACTGACCGTGAATTACGCCGAAGTCATCCGCACTGTTGAGGGCCAATTAACCGGCAAGCCCGTCTACCTCATCGAGACGTTAGCCCAGCAGATCGCCGCCCGTATTTTGGGCACTTTCCCAGTAACTAAAGCCGTCACGGTCGAGGTAACTAAGCCTTTTGCTCCCGTAGCGGCAGAGTTTGACGCGATTTCGGTTAAAATTCGTCGCGAAAGAGTGTGAGCCCTAAAGGCCGCCAGTTAATCCTGGGGCTGGGGAGCAACCTCGGCGACCGGCCGCAAAATATCGCTGATGCTATCACGGCGCTTAGCCTGATCCCCGGAACCCAAGTTTTAGCCTGTTCTCAGGTAATCGACTCGGACCCAGTTGGATTTCAGGACCAAGGTAATTTCTTAAACTGTTGTATAGCAATTATTTGCAATTTAGATGCGGGCGATTTACTTCAAAAGACGTTAGGGATCGAACTGGCGCTGGGACGGGTTCGGACCGAAAACAAAAACGGCCCTCGGGTCATCGATATTGACCTACTTTTTGATGAGGTGGGCGAATACGAATCAGCTGAACTGACGTTGCCCCACCCTAGGTGGAAGGAGCGGGGCTTCATAGTGATTCCCCTAAGGCAACTCCTTCAGGAGCCGGTACTCGCCAATCACCGGGGTTGGATTTCGCTTAAGGCCGAAGTCGACGCCTTGACCATCGGAGGCGCAGGCCTCCGCGTATGGCAAGGCCCGACACCCTGGATCAAGACCCGAACCTAAGCCTTAGCCGGTTCGGGCACGCCCCTGCCCTTTGGTTAGCGCTCCCTCTGCTATTAGGCTGCGCCATCGATGCGACATGGGGCGTGAATGCCGGATGGTTGTGGATGATCTCTGTCGGCACCTTGACGGGCGCCTGGCTCAGTGCCCGACTAAGCAAACTCAGCGGACTCTGCCTTATCGTCACCGGCATAACCTTGGGTGCTGCCTGGCATCAGGTGAAGTTGCCGCCGCAATCGGCCATCCGACCTCACCGAAACTACGAAGAGCTTTCGATGAGCATCGAACGAGCAAGCGCCCGACGTGACGGCCGCGGCTGGACGGGCTTAGGGATCATCACCGAGCGGGACGGCCCCTATTTCCGGAGACGCATCGCGCTATCCGTCAACGGACCAACTCCAGCCGCAGGAAGTGAATTAAAAATCTCGGGTCATCTTGCCGGATTAGACGAACACCCCAAGGGCTACGACGCATGGGTCGCCTCCCAAGGTGCCACTTTAAGATTAAGCGGAGGACATAATCTCGGAGTTTTAGAAAAACCGACCTCATTCAATCTTTGGTGCCAACAGGAACAAGTTCATCTCGAGGACTGGCTTCGTCAGTTACCTTGGGCCGACACCGACGGCGGGGCTTTGTTGGCGGCGACGATGCTGGGGCGGACCGCCTTATTGCCCGATGAAGCGAAGTCTGCTTTCGCCACAACGGGGACGCTTCATCTTTTTGCGATCAGCGGGCTGCACATCGCCGGCATGGCCGCCGCCTTATTATGGTGCGCCCGTCGCTTACGATTACCGGAAATTCCGACCGGCGTCGCGATTCTGCTCCTACTCTGGCTCTATGTGCAAATCACGGGAGCTTCGCCTTCGTCGGTACGAGCGTGGATCATGGCGGCGTTCATTTGGGGTGGTCAAACTAGCGAACGCGCCACCCCCGCTTTACAATCTCTCGCACTCGCCTGCGCGGTAACATTGATCCTGAGCCCCGAAGCTTGTTCGGACCCGGGCTTCCAACTGAGTTACGTGGCCGTACTCGCGCTCATCACGGCGGGCGGGCCGGCCGCGAAAATATGTGGTGGGCCGACAAAGATCGCCTCGCTCACGCCGCGTTCCGCCCAAACGTGGCGCCAACGCGCCGGCTGGAAAATCCGTGGTTTCATCTTAAGCGGACTCTGTATTTCAAGTGCGGCGACGATCGCGGGCACACCATTGACCTTGGCTTACTTTGGGTCCGCCAGCTGGGGCGGCATCTTCGTTAACCTTTTCTTGGTGCCGCTCTCGGAAATTCCCTTGGTCCTCGGGATGGCCTCAGCGGCTTGCAGTCCGTTCGACATCCTTCTTCCCTTCGCCAGATGGATTAACGGCCTCGCTGCGCTTGGCCTCGAAGGCATGACGTTGCTCGCGGCCTACGCGGCCAAGATCCCCGGCGTGAATGCGAACTACCCGATTATTCACGGCTGGCTCGGACCCGTCGGCGCGCTGATGCTTAGCGGCTGCTTCCTCCTCCAAGCCGAAGCCACCAGTATCCGCCGCTTGCTCGGGGTACCAGCGTTGATCTTGGGCGGCTGGTTTCTCATAACTCTGTTATAACACGGAAAACAATTGCCCAAGGGAGGCTGAATAAGAAAGTGGCTTGATGACCCCCTTCGCGCGCCTGCTTCTGTTTGGTTTGCTGGCCATAGGTTCACTAACTTTTTCCCTGGCGAGGGCCGCGCCGCAGGAATGGTCCGGCATCTATCCCGAGCTCGCTTACTTCAATAACGAAGGCGAATGCGGTACGGGTGCGGTCGTGGCTTGGGCAGACCGCCTCTGGGTCATCACCTATGGCCCGCACCTGCCGTATGGCTCGAGCGACAAGCTCTACGAAATCACGCCAGACCTGCGACAGATCATCTATCCTGAAAGCGTCGGTGGCACGCCGGCGAATCGGATGATCCATGATGAATCCAAGCAGCTCATCATCGGGCCTTACTTCATCGATGACCAACGCAACGTGCGGGTCATCTCGCCGAAACTCATGCCCGGCCGGCTCACCGGCAACGCGCGCCACCTGACCGACCCGACGAATAAAATCTACTACGCCACAATGGAAGACGGGCTTTACGAAGTCGATGTCCACACGCTCGCCGTGAAAGGCCTGATCAAAGAAATCATGAATAAGCCCAAGCCCGGCCAGACCGCTGAAGCCAGCCCAGCCGCGATCACCTCGACCCTTCCCGGATACCACGGCAAGGGGCTATACTCCGGACAAGGGCAAGTCATCCTGGCCAACAATGGCGAGCGCAGCTCCAAAGCGCTGACGGACCCCACGATCACCAGCGGTGCGCTTGGCTCCTGGAAAGGCGAAGGCAACTGGTCGCTTGTCCGCCGTAATCAGTTCACCGAAGTGACCGGCCCCGGAGGCATCCACGGTAACGCACATCCGGATCAAGATCCTATCTGGTCGATCGGCTGGGATTTCCGTTCGCTCATCCTGATGGTCATGGAGGACGGCAAGTGGACGAACTATCGCCTGCCAAAATCAAGCCACTCTTATGACGGTGCCCATGGTTGGAATACCGAATGGCCGCGCATCCGAGAAACCGGCGAGCCGGGGCGTATGCTCATGACGATGCACGGACTGTTCTGGAATTTTCCGGCGGACTTTTCTGCCAAGCATTCGAGCGGCATCACCCCGCGATCGAGCTATCTGAAAGTCATCGGAGATTTCACCCGCTGGAACGACCGGCTGGTCTTCGGTTGCGATGACACGGCGAAATCCGAGTTTCTTAACAAGCGCCCGGCCAAAGGTACAATCGGCGCGCCCGGCCAATCCCAATCGAATCTCTGGTTCACGGCGCTCGATACGCCAGACCACCTCGGACCCGCGCTCGGACGCGGCAGCGTCTGGGTCAATGAGCCCGTCAAAGCGAACGTCGCCTCGGACGCGTTCTTGCTTTCGGGCTTCCGCAAACGTGCGGTCTACCTCGAGCATGACAAGAACGGCGCCACCACCTTTACCCTCGAAGTAGATCAACGCGGCGACGGCCAATGGTCGACCTGGCGTGAGATCAACATCGCAGCAAAGGACGCTGGTCAATGGTGCGAAATCCCGGCCGAACAAAACGGCGCGTGGATCAGGGTAAGATCGAACCGCGACCTCACCCAAGTTTCGGCAACCTTTCAGTATGCCGCCCAAGATGACCGAAGCCAGCGTCGTGACGACCTCTTCGCTGGGCTGAGTGCGGCGGGTGATCAAAAATCTTCTGGCGGATTCCTGCTCACACGCGGTGCGAATCTTCGCACCCTCTCATTGCTTAACGCTTCCGTCACCGCCCAAAAAACCGTCACGGCAGACGCTTATGAACTTACCGCCGACCTGAAGCTCCAGAAGCAGACCGACGGCAAAGTAGCCGCCTTCATCGAAAAAAATACCCCGATTCCAGAAGGCATCCTGAGCACGGACGACGCCTCAGTCATCTTCGAAGAGAATCGCGTGCGCTGGCGATTGCCGCGCTCGAGCAATCCTCATCAAGATGAACTGATCGCGCGGAGCGGCCTGCGCAAAGCCCGCGAGGTGTGCACCGAGCGCGACCTGCTGCAAGCCCACGGCACCTTCTATGAACTTCCCGCCGCCAATGCCGGTGGTGCGATTCGGTTGCGTCCCATCGCGACCAGCGACTTGGCCGTGCACGATTATTGTTCTTATCGCGGACTTCTCGTCCTCACCGGCATCGACCTCGAAGCCGCGAAGGGTAATCGCCACATCATCCGCTCCGACGACGACAAGGCCGCCGTCTGGGTCGGTGCCGCGGACGACCTCTGGAAACTCGGCAAGCCGCGTGGACACGGCGGCCCTTGGAAGAACAACGTCGTCAAAGCCAACCAGCCCTCCGACCCCTACCTTATGACGGGATATGACAAGAAGACTCTCGTCCTTGAAAACCAGGGCGACGCGGAAACCGTCATCACCGTCGAGCTCGACGTCGCGGGCGACGGCCGTTTTTCAGCCTACCAAAGCTTCAAGCTCACCCCCGGTCGGATCCATACCCACACCTTCCCCGATTGGCTCAATGCTTATTGGATTCGAACGGTCTCGTCCGCTGACACCAAGGCCAGCGCGCAACTTACTTACGAATAAAAGCCTTGGGGCGGCAACTATCTCCCCTTTGCGCTGTTATAGAGGTACCTACCCATGAAACTCCCCCTCCTGTCCCTCCTCGCCTTTGGAGCCCTGTTCGCCCCTTCGCACGCTGCGGCACCCGCGACCTTATTCGCCCAACCTGATAAGGAACTTATTTCCGACGCGCTCACCGCAGCCTCGAAGCCAGCCGAATGGAAGGCAGCGAAAGGCAAATGGGATCGCGCCGAAGACGGAACACACGTTGAACAGATCCCCGCCGACAATCACGGTGCCGCCAGTCGGATCACCACCAAATTTCAAGACTGCGTCGTCGCGGTCGAGTTCCGCCTCGATGGGGCCAACTCCATCTCACTGAGCATTAACTCCCTCAAGGAGCATATGGCCCGCGTCACCATCTCGCCCACCGCGCTCCGCATCCAGCGCGACGACAGCGATCATGACGGACCAGACAAAGCGGTCCTCTTCCTCGCCCAAGCGGAAAAATTCGAGCCCGGCACCTGGCATAGCATCGTCTTGGAAATGTTGGGAGATACCATGGTCGCGACGATTGACGGAAAAATCTCAGGCTTCGGCAGCAATGACCTCTTCAAGCTTGAGAAGGCGAACCCCGGCCTGACCTGCGGTGGAAAATCCGCGACCTTCCGCAACTTCTCAATCTGGAGCGTGAAAGCCGAACCCAAGGCTGACTGGAAAGCCACCAGCGCTAAAATCGCCGAAGCCATGAAAGTCGCGCCTCAACCTCCGGCTCCCGCTGCTGCTGCCGCCGCCAAGGGAAAGGCCACCGGCAAGGCCAAGGCTAAGGCTGCTAAATAAGCCAAAGCCTGCGCTTTTAAGCCAGGGGAGACATCTCCCCGCTTGCACCGAGGGAGGGAACGACCAAGTTCGAACCTCCCTCCTTTTATGTCCGAACCCTTCGACACCATCGAGCAAGCCCTTGCGGATATCGCCGCGGGCAAGCTCGTGATTGTGACGGACGATGAGAACCGCGAGAACGAGGGCGACCTCGTGATGGCGGCTTCGAAGGCGACGCCTGAGACCGTCAACATGATGATCCGACACGCACGTGGCCTTATCTGCGTGCCGACGGTTGAGCATCAGCTCCGACGCCTTGGCATCTCCCAGATGGTGCCCGAGAACCGTGAGTCGCAGCGCACCGCCTTCGCGGTGTCCGTCGACGCCGCCGAGGGGATCTCCACCGGTATCTCCGCCTACGACCGCGCCAAGACGATCGCTATTCTCGCCGACCCGCAGGCCAAGCCCGAGGCACTCGTGCAGCCCGGACACATCTTCCCGCTCCTCGCCCGGCCGGGCGGCGTGCTGCAAAGAGCCGGCCATACCGAAGCGGCCGTCGATCTGGCTTCGCTCGCAGGACTGCACCCCAGCGGAGTCATCTGCGAAATTCTCAACGAGGACGGCTCGATGGCCCGCTTACCGGAATTGATCGAACTCAAGCAGCGCTTTGGGCTGCACATGATCTCCATCGCCCAACTCATCGAGTTCCGGCACCACCGCGAACGCTTGGTGGAACTGGTCGCCGAAAGCCCCTTTCAGTCGCAGTGGGGCGAATTCACGCTTCGCGTCTACCGCTCCATCCCGGACGGACGCCAACACTTGGCCTTCATCCGCGGACAATCCAACGACCGACCGACCCTTGTTCGCGTGCAACGTGAAAACCTTCTCGGAGACCTTTTCCGCGGCCAGCAGTTCGGCGCCGGCACTTCACTGGGAGCCAGCTTCGAAGCCGTGGCCAAAGCCGGACATGGCGTCATCGTTCACGTCACCCAACCCTTTGGCGGGATGCAAGCGGACAGCGACGGCGTCCGCCTCGGCAAAATGGATGCCCGCGATTACGGTATCGGCGCGCAGATTCTTTCGCATATCGGACTACGACAGATTCGTCTGATCACAAATAACCCGCGCAAGGTCGTAGGCCTTGGGGGATATGGGCTGGAAATCGTCGAACAAGTCCCGTTCTAAGGCGCCCCTTAGGTGATTCCGCTTGCAGGCAGGGGAAGAAACCCCTCCATCGGGCTCCTGTTCTTCCACCATGAGCCAAGATAAGCCCATTCCTGATGCCGTCGACGGCGCCGAACTGCACCTGGCCATAGTCGCCGCAGGCTATAACGGAGAACTGGTGGAAGCCCTGCTTACCAAGGTCCTCAAGACCTTGCACGGCGCCGGCGTCACGGCCGCTAATATTAAAATTATCCGCGTCCCTGGCTCGGGCGAGATCCCTTACTGCGCGTACATGACGGCGATGTCCGGCGACCACGATTGCGTCATTGCGCTCGGCGTGGTCGTGGCCGGCGACACGCCCCACCACGAAATCATCGCCCATGCCACCGCTAAGGCCCTCATCGACGCATCGCTACGCTCCGAGGTTCCCGTCATCAACGGCATCGTGGTGACCAACACGCGCGCCCAGGCCGAAGCCCGTTGTAAGGGCGACCTGGACCGCGGCACGGAGTTCGCCCTGGCGGCCCTCGCGATGGCCACGCACCGGATCGAATTGGGCGAGCGGCTCGACCAAGCCGAAGCCGAAGGACACAAACGCCACGGCCATGACCCCTTTGCCCAGAACTAACGTGGATTCCGACTCGACTATTTCGCCCTCCTCCCGTGCCAAGATACGTATCCGTATCAAGGGTATCGACTACCGCATGGCGGATCAATGCGCGTCGGAAATCGTGGCCAGCGTGACGCCCACCGGCGCCCGTATCTCCGGCCCCTTTCCGTTGCCCTCGCAAATCGAGGTCTATCGCGCGGCAGGCCAGGACGAGATTCGTGGCCACCGCCGCAATCTCGAAATCATCAACGCCACGGCGCAGACCGTCGACGTCATGCGCCGCATCAACCTACCAGCCGGCATCGAGATTAGTATCATCTCCCCGGACGAGCCCGTGGTCCCAGATCCCGCCGCCATCCCGGTAAAGCGTAATCGTCGACATGACAGCCGAGTCGCCGCTATGCAGTTTCTTTATTCCTGGGAAGTGCAGCGCCACGGCGACCTCGTCACGAGCCTTTACGACTTTTTCTCGGAACGCGAACAGCCTCGGGAATATTACGCCTTCGCCGAAGAACTGATCCACGGGGTCATCCGCGATGCGACCCTTATCGATGAGATCATCGGTAAATATGCGAAGAATTG
>Ga0214919_10000408_pt1 | contig 73165 bp, 53 predicted proteins | sample LL1503_MetaG_FD_177994 | JGI IMG/M metagenome (GOLD analysis project Ga0214919, IMG submission 177994) | Freshwater microbial communities from Lake Lanier, Atlanta, Georgia, United States - LL-1503 | ecosystem: Environmental > Aquatic > Freshwater > Lake | place: USA: Georgia | collected... | reverse complement strand
AGTAGCCCCAACGAAACACTATATTTTTTTACTTCAACCCCAACAAAATATCCAGAATCATTTGCTAGTCCAAATAAATTTGCCCTTCTGCCACCTGTAGATTCAATTTTGCCGTAATCCATTACCATCCCTTCTTCAATCAACTCATTGATAATGCTGGTGATTTTTGGGGCACTAACATTAAATTCCTTTCCTAAATCAGAAATGGTGGCTTTTTCTTGAATATCCAGTAACCGAATGATGTTTTTTTTAAGGTTCATGTTTTTAAAAGCTACACCAGTCAGTTCATCTTCCGTTAATTCTTTTAAAAAGTTCATAATTGCGGTTCTTTTTCTTACAAAGTAACGAATTCAATTGGAAAGCTTTATTTGTTGAAAAAGTAAATATAAGCGTATCTTAAATAAAAATATTATTAAGTATTTATAGAAATTAAAAAAAATCTATAAATTGCTTATTAAATTGAAAAAGCAATTAAAGACAAGATGGAACAGTTAACGGTATATTCAGAATTATACAAAAATGAACTACTAGATTCCATAGTACCCTTCTGGCTAAAAAATAGTCCAGACAGGGTTAATGGTGGATATTTTACTTGTTTAGATGCCCAGGGAAATGTGTATGACACAGACAAATTTGTTTGGTTACAAGGCAGGCAGATTTGGTGTTTTAGCATGTTATATAATAAAGTAGAAAAAAAGCAAGAATGGCTTGATATGGCTTTATTAGGGGCCGATTTTTTAGAAAAATATGGAAGAGATCAAAATGGTCATTTTTATTTTTCTCTTACAAAAGAAGGATTGCCGCTAGTGCAACCTTATAATATTTTTAGTGATTGTTTTGCGGTGATGGCCTTTTCTGAATTGTATAAGATTACTGGCTTGCAAAAACATAAAGACATTGCTATTCAAACATTTAGCGCAATAAATGCTAGAAAAAATAATTGGAAAGGAAAGTATGAAAAAACCATTTCAGGAACTCGACCAATGAAGAATTTTGCGCTTCCTATGATTTTAGTGAACCTTTCTTATGAAATGGAACACTTATTAGGCAATGATTTTATTGCCTCTACAGTACCATCTTTATTAAGTGAGTTACTAGAAGAATTTTATAAACCCGAGTTTGGTTTAATACTTGAAAATATTAGCCCAGATGGAAAGTTTGTAGATTCTTTTGAAGGGAGATTGTTAAATCCTGGCCATGCAATTGAAGCTATGTGGTTTGTAATGGATATTGGTAAAAGACTTGGTAATCAAGAACTTATAGAAAAAGCAACCAAAATAATGCTTCATACACTTGATTATGGATGGGATAAAAAGTATGGCGGGATCTACTATTTTATGGATGTAAAAGGGAAACCCTTACAGCAATTAGAGGCCGATCAAAAACTTTGGTGGGTGCACGTAGAAGCATTGGTGGCACTTGCAAAAGGCTATGCTTACACTGGAAATTTGGCTTGTTTAAATGCTTTTAATCAAGTTCATGACTATACTTGGAATCATTTTAGAGATGTTGAAAATGGAGAATGGTTTGGTTATTTAAATAGAGAAGGAAAAGTGTTACAGCAAATGAAAGGAGGTAAATGGAAAGGCTGCTTTCATATACCGAGGGCTTTATTTCAAATTTGGCAGACCTTTTCTATGATCCAAAACGAATATAAAGCTATTAACCCTTTGGAAACTAATGTTACTTAATAAGTGAAGTACTATTAAAATAGTGTATATTTTTTCAATAGTTATTAAAATAATTTAGTAAGTTAGTGTTTTAAATATAATTTTTTTTAAACAAATTGCTTTGATTAGGTGCATCAAAAACCAAAAAAAGTCATTGGCAGTTATTTTAAACGATTGAGAATCACATTTAATTATTAAAAAAAATCCACATGAAAATGCCCAAAGTTTTGTTACTACTTCTTGGCCTTTTACTTTGCACATTAGCAACGTTTGCGCAAACACAAACGTATAGAGTTCAGGTAAAAGATGCTACAGGAAAAGGTATTGAGGGAGTAGTTATCAACGAACCTAATTCAAAAAAAACCAATTTGTCTGGAATAGATGGCAGATTTAGTATTCAATTAAATAAAGGTGCTAAACTGGTTTTTACCGCAGTTGGCTTCGTATCAAAAACCATCATATTAGGTACTGAACTAAACGTAAATATTGTTCTGGATGAAAAATTCACAGAACTAAATGATGTGGTAGTAGTTGGTTTTGGTACGCAAAAGAAAGTAAACTTAACCGGATCGGTGGTTACTTTAAAAGCAGAAGACTTAACTAAAAGACAAGTATCAACATCTAGTAATTTATTGCAAGGTTTGGCTCCAGGTGTAACCGTTACACAACAATCTGGTCGTCCGGGTGCTGATGGTGCTTCAATAAATATTCGTGGATTAAGTTCCATTTATGCAGGCCAAAGTCCATTGATTTTAGTAGATGGAGTAGTTTCTAGCTTTGATAATATTGATGCAAATGCAATTGAAACGATCTCTATTTTAAAAGATGCTGCTTCAACAGCTGTTTATGGTGCTAGAGCTGCAAATGGGGTAATATTAGTTACAACAAAACGCGCTAAAGGAAAAGAATTACAGATTGGATACAATATGTTTCTTACGCAACAATATGTAACAGATATTCCAAAAAGAGCCAGTGCTGTTGATTTTATGAATTTGAGTAATGTGGCGCAACAAAATAGTACGGGAAATCCTGCAGCATTTATTTATGCGCAAGCACTAATAGATAAATATAAAACTACACCAGCAAACAATATGGATGTTATTGACAATGATTGGGTGAAATTGTTATTTGTCAATTCTGGTTTAATGCAAAATCATAATATATCTATTAATGCGGGAGGAGAAAAATTAAGCATGTTTACTTCTATTTCATTGTTAGATCAAAAAGGAATCGTTCCTAATACAAGCTATAAGAAAATAGACATTAGAATGAATCCTGATTTAAAAGTAAATGACAAACTTAGTTTTCATGGCGTTTTAAATTACAACCAATACACCACCACCACACCTTCTACTAGTTCTGCAGAATTTATTATTAGAGAAGCAATAGGAATCATTCCAATTGGGGCTGCCAAATTTGGTCCTGATATGTATGGTAATGCAGGACAAAGTAATAACCGTAATCCACTTGCACAGGCAGAAGCTGGTGGAACAACTGAAGTTTTTCAAAATTCAATTTTAAGCAAACTTGGCTTTAATTACAAACCTATAAAAAATATAGATGTTGAAGCATTTTGGGCGCGCGAATATTGGGTGCCTAATACTAAAACACAAGTAAAAAATGTAGGAATATACCAACCAAATGTTGGAACGAGTTCTTATGATTATGTGGGTGTTTGGCCTGGTACAAATAGTTTGAGTGAATCTTATTCAACAAACACAAGAACTACTTATTTGGCACAAGCAACTTATTCTGGCTCTTATAAAAAACACAATTTAAAAGTGTTGGCAGGAACGCAAGCAGAAGAGTTCACTTATCGTGGAATTAATGCTTCAAGAACTGATTTCACCAATCAAAATTTACCCTATTTAAATCTAGGAACAAACAACCGTAATAATGCAGGTAGTGCTTACGAAACAGCTATTGCTGGTTTTTATGGTAGAGTAAATTATAACTACAACGAAAAATATCTATTAGAGTTGAACGGTAGATACGATGGTTCGTCTCGTTTTTCTCAAGCTAATGATAAACAATGGGGCTTCTTTCCATCGGCATCTGCAGGTTGGATATTTTCAAAAGAAAAATTCTTTAATAGATTTTCAAACCTTATTTCATTCGGAAAAATTCGTGCCTCATATGGTACTTTGGGTAACCAATCATTATCCAGTATTTATCCATTCTCTGCTAATTACACTTCTGGTTTAAATGCGTATTTTAATGGTATTACTAGCGTAGGATATACTTTATTAGATGCACCGAATCCTGCAATTAGTTGGGAAAAATCAACACAAAAAAATATAGGTTTAGACCTAAATATCGCTAACCATTTTACACTTACTGCCGATTATTTTATTCGTGAAATAAGTGACATATTATTGATTAGACCAATTCCAACTTATTTAGGATTAAACTCTCCGTATATCAATGCGGGAACCATGGAAAACAAAGGTTGGGAAGCAACACTGAATTATAAAAACAAGTTTGGAAAATTTGGAGTTGATATCACAGCAATGATTTCTGATGCTAAAAACAATGTTACAAGTTTACCTGGAATTCCATACTTAGATGGTGGTTCTGTTAGAACAGCAGTAGGCCAACCATTATTCTCTTATTTTGGATACCAATCATTAGGTTATTTTCAATCTGATGCAGATATTGCAGCATCGCCAACACATTTCTTTGTTCCTAAACCAGGAGATATTAAATATGCAGATTTAAATGGTGATGGCAAGGTTGATGCAAATGACAGAACATTCATTGGAAACAATTTTCCGCGTTATGAGTATAGTATGAATATGAATTTTTCATACAATAACCTTAGTTTAAGTATATTTTTTCAAGGGGTTGGTGAGCGTTATAACTATTTAAGTGGAACTGGTGCGTATCCTTTTTACGCAGCAGATTTTATACCAGGATTATTAGAATCTCACAAAGACTATTGGACACCAACTAATCCAAATGCAAAATTTCCAAGACTACTTCCTAGTATAGGTGTTAACGGAACCACCTCTTCTTTTTGGATTACGAATGCTGCTTATTTGAGGGTAAAGAATGTGAACCTTAGCTATACTATCCCAACTGTAGTGACCAATAAATTGCATATTAAATCTGCCAAAGTATTTATTAGTGGCCAAAATTTGTTTACACTAACAAATTTCTGGAAAGGGTTTGATCCTGAAATTAATAATCAAAACGCAGAGTTCTATCCGCTAATGAAAACATTAACTGGAGGGGTTAACATTAATTTTTAAAAGTTAATGAATCAGAAAAATACAAAGTGCACAACTAAAAATAAACACATGAAAAAGTTGATATTTATTTTACTAGCAATTGTTGCCTTAGCAAGTTGCCAAAAGTTTCTAGATCGTCAGCCCTTGGATTCTATTTCATCTTCTAATTTCTTAACCAATGAAGTTGAAATTAATCTTGGTTTAACTGGCGTTTACAATGCCGCTCAGTGGAATTATGGTACAACCAATACGCCATTATTAAAAAGGATAGAATCCTCAACAGATATGGGGATGTCTCGTAAAGGAAGCGATGCCGAAGATTTGATTGTATTAGGAGATAATGGACCTTTTATTAATGGAAATGCAATTCCTTCTTCTGCATGGAGCAATGCCTATTCTTTGGTTTCAAGGGCTAATTTATTATTAGAAGGGATGGTAGCGGGTAAGCTAAATACATCTGCAACAAGTTATAACCGTATGCGTTCAGAAGCGCTTGTATTAAGAGCTTTTGCTTATTACAATTTAATGGCTTGGTTTGGAGATGTTGTTTATTATACCAAAACCTTAGCTCCTGCCGAATACGAAACACAAGCACGTGTACCAATGGCTAAAATTGCACAAGATTTGTATAAAGATTTAGATGAAGCATGGGCTGGATTACCAAATTTAAATGATAGGGGTCGCGTAAACAAAGGGGCTGCTTATGGATTGAAAGCTAAAGTTGCTTTATTAATACAAGATTATGCTACTGCAGCAACGGCTTCAAAAGCAGTAATTGATTTGGGTATTTATAGTTTGAATCCAAATTTCAATAACCTATTTTCATTAGCAGGTCAAACAGCAAATACTGGTAATGAAATTATGTTCATGACACAGCTACCTCAAGACAATGCGAATCCATTAAGTTATATGCCTATTGGATTATTGCCTCGTCAAGTATTAGGAACATCTGGAAACAATTTCCCAACTCAAAATATCGTTGATAAATTTGAATGTACAGATGGAAAACGGATTGATCAATCGCCTTTATACGATCCTGCAAATCCTGGAAAAAATAGAGATAAGCGTTGCAAATGGACCATTATTTTTCCTGGAGATACTATGGATGTTGCAACCGGAACAGGGGTTTCACTTCCCTACCAAAATCCAATGCAAAGACTAATTTATAATATTTACACCGACACTATTCTTAGATATAACTGGAGCACTAGTGCATTTGTAAAAGTAGCAGGCAATCCAGATTTCGTTACTTCTGCAAACAGTGTTTGGCAATATGGTTCTACAGGTGCTGTTGGTGGTGTAGGCTATTGTTGGAAAAAATATATAGATCCTTCTCAAAATGCATTTGCTGGAAAACAAGGATATATACTTTTAAGATATGCAGATATATTGCTTACTTATGCGGAAGCCAAAATTGAATTAAACCAATTAGATGCAACGGTAAATACTGCAATTAATTTAATTCGTACGCGTGCAGGTCAGCCAGCGGCTGCAACACTTACCCAAAGTGCATTTCGACAACTCGTAAGAAGAGAACGTGCTGTAGAATTAGCATTAGAAGGCTTACGTTGGATAGACTTAAAACGTTGGGGTACTTATAATGCTGCCGTAAATGGTTTCGTTGTTGGTGCAGCAAAAAATCCTGCTATTGTTCCGGAAATTCCAACCTTCACTGCAGGTAATAATGATTTGAATGATATACCAGACTATACTGTTAGTACTGCAAAAAGAATTAGCTCACGTAATCAAACTCGTTTAACAACTAGTAAACATTTATTTTGGCCTATACCACAAGGAGAAATTGATAAAAATGCCAATATCAAACAGAACCCAGGCTGGTAATAAGGCAAAGATTTTTTAGGCAATTTGGAATACAAAAAAAGAGGCTAGAAAGTTCTAGTCTCTTTTTTAGTTAAGTATATTTTATAGAAAAATAGTTCATTAAATAATTTCAATTTAATCTATAATGTATATTAGCATTGTTGATTAAACATATTTCTAAATAGTTCTACATGCGCGTATACAGCTGGCTACTTTTTTTTGTACTAATTTATAGTACTACTGCTTGTTCTAAAAAAACAGATAACTCAAGTACGCCTACTCCACCAATTAATCCAGTAAATCCAACCCCTTCATTTGACCCTAACGCTATACGTGCTGTTTGGATTACTACTACTGCAAGCACTGCATTAAATAGTTTAGAAAATATCAAACTAACCGTTGCTAATTGTAAAGCCGCAGGAATTAATAATCTTTTTGTTGTTGTATATAATAATGCAAGAACCACTTATCCAAGTACGGTGATGCAAAACTTATTAGGTGTATCAATTGCTGAAGCATTTACCGGACGCGATCCTTTAAAAGAAATCATTACAGAAGCGCATACGGCAGGATTAAAAGTTCATGCATGGTTTGAATATGGGTTTGCATCATCTTATTCTGCAAATGGAGGAGCAATAATTAAAGCCAAACCAGATTGGGCTGGCAAGGATATCAATGGTGTGTTGCTTTCGAAAAATAATTTTGAATGGCTTAATGCCTTTCATCCAGACGTACAAAATTATTTGTTATCCTTAATTAAGGAAGTTGTTATAAACTATGATGTAGATGGAATACAAGGAGACGATAGGTTACCTGCAATGCCTTCAACAGGTGGCTACGATGATTATACTGTTGGTCTTTATAAAGCAGCAAATAATGGTACAAATCCACCAACCACTTATTCCGATGTAAACTGGGTAAAATGGCGCGCTGGTTTGTTAAATACTTTCATGAAAAAAATTAAAACAGAGGTAAAAGCATTAAAGCCAAAAATGATGGTAACAATGGCGCCAAGTGTTTATCCTTTTAGTCTGACAGAATATTTACAAGATTGGCCTACATGGGTTGACAGTGGTTGGGTAGATGCTATTCTCCCACAAATATATCGGTATGATATTGCTAGTTATACTACTACACTTACACAACAAAAAACAGCTCTAAAAGGAAACACAGCAAATTGTTATCCTGGTGTATTATTAAAATCAGGTACTTATTTACCTGATGATTTATTTTTAACTCAAATGCTACAGCAAAATCGCTTGCAAGGTTTTAAAGGAGAATCCTTCTTTTTTTATGAGGGAATAAAAGATAAACTCAATTTTTTTCAAACGCAATATCCTTATATCAAATAAAAATTCCTTTTGGCGGTGCCACATGCAAGCCTGCTCTCATACTACCAATCATTAGTATCACTCTGGTTTTTTAACCCAAATATTGAGGGTGTTATTTGCGCCAACTAAAACAATTTTAAAATAATTGGCAGCAAATTGTTTGGTTGATAGTGTAATGCCTTCTTTTGTTGACTTGATAGTGGCTATGTTTTGATAGACATCTTCGCCGCCGTCTTTAAAGGCATTTGTAGTGGCACTTTTTACTTGTACTTTCCCCTTTTTTTCAAAGGATTTCCATTTTATAACCAAGGAATCATTTACAATTTCAGCAGTTGGTTGAGCAATAGAAACCGGTCCCAAAAAAGACACACCATCAAGTTCTATTTTGTTTTTTTCTGGAATAGGAATTTTTAAAAACGATGCTATACTGGGTAAAATATCTACAATGGCAGGATTGCTTTGTTTAAAATAGTCATTAGTATTGGCTTGATTAGTAACAATCCAAGTGGTGCGCTCTCTGTCTGTTTGGCCCCCATGATTTTTACCTGCAATAGCATCTCTACCATGGTCGGTGGTAAGCACTAGTAGCCAGTCTTCTGCAAAGTTTTTTGTTCGATATGCAATTGCGTCTGTTAACTTTTTAATTTGATTGTCTAAATAACCAATCGATTGGTCTTGCATTGCCCCATCGCCAAATTGGTGGCCCATGTCATCGGTATATTCTAGATACACCCAACTTAAATCTGGGGCATTTGCTCGAATTGTACTGTCTGCTTTTGAAACCACTAATTCATCTATTTGGTGGATATAATTTGATTTTTTATCGTGTACAAACCGCAGTGTATCTAGTTCATAGCCATCAAAAGCCATATCAATTATATATCCTCCGGTTTGGGCTAGTCCATCGCCAATTAGTTTGGTTCGGTTGTCGGTCCAAGTAGAAAACACCGCTGTTTTTTTATTGGGATAGGCATTTTTTAAGTACCGAAAAATTGTCCAGTATTGGTAATTAGGTTTGCTGATAGTATTATTTAGCACTTGGTGTTTATTGGCCCAAGTACCCGTTAATAAATTATTATATCCAGGAGCAGAAATGGTGGGTGTTTGGCTATAAGTTCCTTTTATTCCTCCTACAAAGGCTCTTTTATAACTACCCGCCTCAATAATTTTATTAATGTTTGGCTTAGACACTCTTTCTATTACATCGGCAGGAATGCCATCTGCAATAATAAATAGTACTTTCTTGGCTTTTTCTTGGCCGATACTTGTAATGCTAAGTATCATGCAAACGCATGCAATTGGAAGGAACTTCATTTTTATTGTTTTATCGGATTTGGTAAATATCAGTTTTCCTACAGATTTTATGTGCTATTTTGTATTAAAAAATAGTTATTGAAGCTGCTTATTATTGAAGACGAAGTATTACTCAACCAAACCATGGTTGACTTTTTATCCGCCGCAGGATATTTATGCGAGTCGGTTAGTGATTATATGGCAGCGCTTGAAAAAATAGACCTCTACGATTACGATTGTATTATTTTAGATATTATGTTGCCCGGTGGATCTGGTTTAGATTTACTTAAAATTCTAAAAAAAGACCGCAAAACCGATGGAGTAATCATTATTTCTGCACAAGGTGCACTTGAAGATAAAATTGCTGGTATTGAAATGGGTGCCGACGACTATTTGGCCAAACCTTTTCATTTGTCGGAACTGAGTGTTCGTATTGCAGCAATCATTCGTAGAAAAAGCTTTCAAGGACAGGCCCTTATTGAAATTGGCAATATTCAAATTGATACCCAAGGGAAGTCGGTAAAAATTAACGAACAGTTGGTAGAGCTTACGCAAAAAGAATACCAACTATTGGTATTTTTAACTGTAAATAAAAATAGAATTGTTTCTAAAAACGCAATAGCGCAACACTTATGGGGCGATGATATGGACCTAGCCGACAATTACGATTTTATTTATTCGCATATAAAAAATCTACGTAAAAAAATCATAGCCCTAGGTGGTGATGATTGTATTAAATCAATTTATGGCGAAGGATATAAACTACAAGCAAATTGAAATTATTTAGTAAATACAACCGAATAAATATCTCTGCCACTATTTTAATTTTTTTAGTGGGTAGTATGGCTTTTTATTTTGTGTTACAGTATGTATTGATTCGACAACTAGATGATACGCTTTGGTCGGAAAAACAAGAAGTAGTTGATTATGTAAATAGTCACCACCAATTGCCAGAAATTCAAAACACCAAGAACCAATGGATCGATGTGGTGAAAATTAATGCATTACTTCCTAATGCAGTTGTTCGAACTATTCCTTTAAAAATAATTGATGAACAAGAATATATTCGCCAACTAATCTTTTCTGTACAAGTAAATAATCAGTATTATCAATATACGGTAAATAAATCCGAAGCCGAAACCGAAGATTTATTGCAGTTAATTATTTTAGTAACCATGGCCATGATTGGGCTGATGCTGCTATTCAATTATTTAATTAACAGAAAACTCATTACTAATACTTGGAAACCTTTTTATACTACTATCGATAGCATCAAAGACTATGCGGCTCACTTACAACCTTTATCATTAAGTAAAGAACCCATTGATGAAATTAATTTGCTCAATGAAAGTATTAATAGCATGACGGAGCGAATTTCAAAAGATTATTTAGCGCTTCGATCTTTTACAGAAAATGCATCTCACGAAATGCAAACGCCGCTTGCCATTATTCGATCGAAAGTAGAGAGCTTATTACAAGATGCTGAGGGTAACAAAAAAACAATTCAACAATTATTAGCTATTGAAGATGCTAGTGTGCGATTGTCTAAATTACACCAATCATTATTGCTATTAACTAAATTAGAGAACCGACAATTTATATTGAATGAGCCTGTTTTGTTAGATGTTATACTACAAAATAAAATTACTGAACGTCAAGAATTGATTGATTCAAAATCAATTATTTGTAACACCAATATTGAATCTGTTATTATTTCGTTTCACCAACACTTAGCAGAAATACTGGTGAGTAATTTACTTAACAATGCCATTTGTTATGCACCTAGTGGAGGAAGTATTCAAATTGAACTCACTAAGTTGAATTTAATCATTTCAAATACAGCAATTGGTGGGGCACTAAATACCAGCCAAATCTTTCAACGTTTTTATAAAGAACACTCCGATAATACTAGTACCGGTTTGGGCTTGGCAATTGTTTATGAGGTTTGCTTAGCTGCGGGCTTTGTTATTGAATATAAATTCTACCAGCAACAACATTTTTTTAATATCAGTCTTTCTAAATAAATAGTTATTCAATGAAAAAAATTTGGATTGTATATATACTCTTAGGCTTAGTGATTGGCGTAAAAGCACAAGAAAAATCACTCGCCTATTTTATTGAAAATGGCTTAGAAAATAATCCATTATTAAAAGATTACCGCAATCAGCAACGATCTAATTTAATTGATAGTTTGCGTATTCTTGCAGGATACCAACCGCAAGTAAATGCGGTGAGCACTAGTAATTATGCGCCTACCATTGGCGGTTGGGGATATGATGGTGCCATTACCAATGGTACTAACTTTAGTCAATTAATGAGTGTTTCTAAACGCTTGGTAAGCAAAGAGAATCTTCAAAACCAACAAGCCGCTATACAACTACTAAATGAATCTTTACAAACCAATGGCAAAATAACCGAACAAGAATTAAAGAGGTCCATTATAGCCCAATACATTACCGCTTATGGCGATTGGTTGCAATTGACTTATAACAAAGAGATGTTAGCCGTTTTTAAAAAGCAACAAAATGTTTTAAAAAATCTAACAGAAAAAACAGTGTATCGCCAAATAGATTACCTGAGTTTTATGGTAACTATGCAACAACAAGAATTTTTAATTAGCCAATTAACAGTACAGTATCAAAACGATTTTTCTTCACTCAATTATTTGTGTGCACTAAAAGATACAACAGCAGTTGCTTTACAAAAACCAATAATTGATTTAGCTGTAATACCAGAAGCCGAAACGTCTATTTTTTACCAACAATACCGAACAGATAGTTTGCGTTTAAAAAACGCCAATGAACTAATTGACTTTTCTTACAAACCAAAAGTGAATCTATATGGAGACGGTGGTTATTTAAGTTCTTTTGCACCAGAAGCCTATAAAAATTTTGGAATTAGTATTGGGGTTAATATTACAGTACCTATTTATGATGGCAAGCAAAAGAAAATGCAACACGATAAAATTTCTATCGCAGAACAAAGCCGAAAAGAGTATCGAGACTATTTTAAAAAGCAATACAGCCAACAAATTGCACAGTTGTTTCAACAGTTACATGCCACCCAACAGTTAATTGTACAAACTAATCAACAACTAAGTTTTTCGACTGTGTTAATTGAAGCCAATCAAAAACTAATTGAAACAGGTGATGCGCATATGGCAGATTATATTTTAGCCATTAATAATTATTTAACCATAAAAAATAATCTAACCCTTAATACGATAACCCAATTACAATTAATTAACCAGATTAATTACTGGAGTAGAAAATAAAACCTATGTTAAAAAAATACTTAATTATTCCTGCCACAGCATTTGTATTACTTTTTGGTGCTTGTAAAAGCAATACCGCAAATACAGAAATTGCAGAAGAAAAAATACAAGAAGGCCGCACGCCCGTTACCATCACCAATCCTATAAAAGGGAATATGAATGAAATAGCTATTGTAAATGCGGTATCGGCTTTTCAGTTAAAAACCAATGTAAAATCTTCGGCAACTGGTTATTTGCAAGAGGTATCCGTAAGCCTAGGTAAGTATGTAAACAAAGGCGATGTGTTATTTGTAGTGAAAACAAAAGAAGCTCAGAGTTTGGGTAACACTTTGCAACAACTAGATAGTTCATTGCATTTTAATGGTATTATAACTATCAAATCCCCTGGCACTGGTTTTATTTCTCAATTGAATTATAAACCAGGTGACTATGTACAAGATGGTGAACAAATTGCCACTATTATCGATACCAAAAGCTTTGTTTTTTTATTAGACCTTCCTTACGAATTAACGCCTTATTTACACAATAATCAGTCTTTACAGTTGCATTTACCAGATGGCAGTATATTAGACGGACAAGTATCTAATGCATTGCCAACAGTTGATCCTGTATCACAAACACAAAACTTTGTTATTCGGGTAAATACATCAAAACAAATTCCAGAAAATTTAATTGCCAAAGTGTATTTGGTAAAAAAAGCAACTTCAAACACTATCTCGGTTTTAAAATCGGCAGTACTATCGGATGAAGTGCAGAGCGAATTTTGGATCATGCAATTAATTGATAGTGCTACTGCTGTGAAAGTGCCCATTAAAAAAGGAATTGAAAACGCCACTAATATTGAAATTCTTTCACCAGCATTGAAGTTGACCGATAAAATATTACTCACCGGAAATTATGGATTGCCAGATACGGCTAAAGTAATCATCAACCAATAATTGCCTGCCATGCACAATTTTCTTTCTAGTCATAAAAATCCTATTTCAGTATTGGTGGTCATCATCATATTAGGTGGATTGTTTTCGTATAGCAAATTACAAACGGCACTTTTTCCGGAAATTACTTTTCCAAAAATTAAAATCATTGCCGATGCAGGTCAGTTACCTGTTAAGAAAATGATGAAGACCGTAACGCGTCAATTAGAGAATGCAGTTAAACAAGTTCCCAACTTGCAACGCATTAGAAGCACTACTAGCAGGGGTACTTGCGAAATTTCAGCTTATATGGATTGGTCGGCTAATATTGACATTAGTCAGCAAAGAATTGAATCGAAAATTAATGAAATAAAAAACACGCTTCCGCTCGATGTGCAAATAACAGTAGAGCGGATGAATCCTTCTATTTTACCCATCACAGGATTCTCATTAGAAAGCAAAACCCGATCGCCAATTGAAATGAAACTATTGGCTTTGTATACCATCAAACCATTTTTATCGCAGGTAGAAGGGGTATCTGAAATTAGGGTGATTGGTGGAAAGTCAAAAGAGTACTGGGTGGTATTGGATATTCAAAAAATGAGCACACTAGGCATTACGCCCGATTTGTTAAATACCGCTTTGAGTCAAACAAATTTTATTAAATCGAATGGTTATTTATCCGACTATCGATTATTGTATTTAACCATTACCGATGCAGCGATTACTTCTAAAGAACAATTAGGTAATATTGTTTTAAGTAATAATGGCAAACGAATTGTACTATTAAAAGATATAGCAGATGTACAAATTCAAGAAGCAAAAGAATATATTAAAATCAATGCGAATGGCAAGGAAGGAATTTTATTGGCTGTAATAAAACAACCCAATGCCAACCTAGTGGAATTAAGCGATAAGATGGATTTAAAATTACAGGCGCTTAAAAAAATCATTCCAAAAGATGTAACGATTCAGCCATTTTATGTACAAGCAGATTTTGTAAGAGATAGCATAAAAAGTGTTACAGATAGTTTGTTTGTAGGATTGGGTTTGGCCATTTTAGTAGCTATTTTATTTTTGCGTTCTTTAAAAGCCAGTAGTGTTATTTTAATTACTATTCCGGTGATTTTATGTTTGTCGGTTATTTGTTTATATGCCATGGGGCAAACACTAAATATCATGACACTTGGTGCATTAGCTGCTGCCATTGGTTTAATAATTGATGATGCCATTGTTGTGGTAGAACAGATCCATCGAACGCACGAAGAAAATCCAGACGAGCCGAGTAATTCAGTAGTAAAAAAAGCCATCCATTATTTATTTCCAGCCATGGTGGGTTCTTCATTAAGCACCATTGTCATTTTTGTTCCCTTTGTATTAATGAGTGGGGTAGCAGGTGCCTATTTTAAAGTAATGACCAATACCATGATTATTACTTTGCTCTGTTCGTTTTTTGTTACTTGGATTATGTTACCCATTATCTATTTATTGTTTACAAATAAACCACACAAGGTTTCTAATAAAAAAATCATCACTCCTCAAAAAGTATCATCACAACGTTGGGTAGGATTTTTTATTAAAAAACCGTATTTGAGTTTTTTAATTATTGTGGCATTAGGCTATTCTGTGTATACCATCTTTCCAAAATTAGAAACAGGTTTTTTACCCGAAATGGATGAAGGAAGTATTGTGCTTGATTATGATTCACCTCCCGGCACATCACTAGAGGAAACAGATAGAATGTTGCGAGAGGTTGAAAAAATTTTGGTAAAAGTACCTGAAGTGGCCACGTATAGTAGAAGAACAGGAACGCAAATGGGCTTTTTTATAACCGAGCCTAATCGCGGAGACTATTTAATTCAGCTAAACAAACATCGAACAAAAACTACCGAAGAGGTTATTAGTGATATTCGTAAACAAGTAGAATCTACACAACCAGCACTGCGTATTGATTTTGGTCAGGTAATTGGCGATATGTTGGGCGATTTAATGACCTCTGTTCAGCCGATTGAAGTAAAAGTATTTGGTAATGACCAAGCCAAGTTGCAAGTATTGTCTAAAAAAATTGCAGCTTTAATTAGTAAGGTAGAAGGTACGGCTGATGTATTTGATGGCATTGTAATTGCAGGCCCATCTATTAATATAGAACCAAATTCAACAGCACTTGCACAGTATGGCATTTCGCCTGCTAATTTACAATACCAGTTGCAGTCGAGCTTAGAAGGAAATTTAGTTGGAACAGTTTATGACAAAGACCAGCTAACCAATTTGCGTTTAATTTATCCTGGAAGCAAATCGTTTAGTGTGGCTGATTTTAATAAAACCCCCATTTTTTTACCCAATGGAAAATTACATCCTATCAATCAATTGGCTTCTGTAAAAATTAATAGCGGTGATGCCGAAATTGAAAGAGAAGATTTACAATCAATGGGTGTAGTTACAGCAAGGTTAGAAAATAGAGATTTGGGCAGTGTAATAAAAGAAATTCAAACATCCATCCAACAAAATATTGTTTTACCGCAAGGCTATGCCGTTGTTTATGGCGGTTCATATGCAGAGCAACAAAAGTCATTTAAAGAATTATTAATCATTTTAATTGCCGCAAGTTTATTGGTATTTGGTGTGATACTATTTTTATTCAAAGATTTTGAAATTGCATTTGTCATTTTATTAATTGCAGTTTTAGGAATTAGCGGAAGTTATATGGGACTATATTTTACCCACACTGCTTTAAATGTGGGTAGTTATACTGGTTTAATTATGATTGTGGGTATTATTGGAGAGAATGCCATTTTTACATTCTTGCAATTCAAAGAATCTTTAAAAACTAATCATAATGTAGACGAAGCCATTATCTATTCAATTTCAACGAGGCTGCGTCCTAAACTAATGACCGCATTTGGTGCTATTATTGCATTGATGCCCATTGCTTTAGGTATTGGTACAGGCGCACAATTGCACCAACCATTAGCCATTGCCGTAATTGGTGGATTCATTATTGCCATGCCTTTGCTATTAATTGTTTTACCCAGTTTAATTCGATTATTGTATCGGCACAAAAAACAGCTAGCATAAATTCAGAATTGCTACAAAATGTTAGTTTAAGTTTGAGAATAATTTAATTAAAAAACAAAAACATGAAAAATTTCATTACGCTAGTATTAATGTTGGTTTCTTTTGTTGGGATTGCTCAAAAAAATATACCAGCCGCAACAAAAGCAGCTTTTACTAAAGCATTTAATAATGTAACTAATGTTAAATGGGAAAAAGAAGAAAAAAATTATGAAGTAACTTTCATACAGAGTGGCAATAAAATGTCGGCTGTAATTGACGAGAAAGGAAAAGTGTTAGAAACAGAAACTGAGCTTAAAGTTTCATCCCTAATGCCACAGATTATCAATTACATGAAAGTAAACTATAAAGGGAAAGAATTAGTAGGAGCAGCAAAAATAATTTATGCCGATGGAAGCTTAAATTATGAAGCAGCAATAAAAGGCAAGGATATTCTTTTTGATTCAAATGGCAAATTCTTAAAAGTAGCAAAAGATTAATACAACAACTTGTAATACATTTTTTATCACTAATATTTAAACATGAAAAAAGCTTTCCTTAAACTAACGGTATTAGCAGTGCTAATTATTTCAGTTACACAAATCAATGCTCAAAAACCCACAGGATATAAATTAAGCAACACGTTTCATGTGGCTAGTTTGGGCGGATGGGATTATCCGGCAGTAGATGAGTCGTCTAATAAACTATACCTCTCTCACGGAATGCAAGTAAATATTTTAGACAAAAATACCGGTGATTCTTTGGGCGTCATTTTAAATACAACAGGTGTTCATGGCATTGCATTTGTACCTGCTTTAAACAAAGGGTATACAAGTAATGGTCGAACCAATAATGTAACTGTATTTGAATTATCTACAGGAAAAACACTTGGTCAAGTAGCTACTGGAAAAAATCCAGATTGGATTATGTATGATGCATTCACCAAAAAAATTCTTACGAGTAACCATACTGGTGGAGATATTACTGTGATAGATCCAAGTAACGATGCAGTAGTTGCCACCATTGCCGTTGGTGGTTCTAAATTAGAAACTATTGTAAGCGACAATGCAGGAAAAATATTTGTAAATGCCGAAGATAAAAACGAAATCGTAGCCATTGATTTGCAAAAAAACCTAGTGTTGGCTCATTGGAGTTTGGCTCCTGGAGAAGGTCCTACAGGTTTGGTAATGGACCCAATCACCAAAAGGTTATTTGCCACTTGCGACAAATTATTAGTAGTGATGGATGCCACAAATGGCAAAATTGTAGGACAAGTTCCAACTGGTGAAGGATGCGATGGCGCTGCTTTTGATCCAGCATCTAAACTCGTATTTACGTCTAATGGAGAGGGCACTATTACCGTTGTAAAGGAAGTTGATAAAAATACGTTTAAAGTTGTAGAAACCCTAGTGAGTAAAAAAGGGGCACGTACTATTGCCATCGATACAAAATCACATAAATTATATTTACCTACTGCCGACTATGAAGCACCTGCTACAGACGGATCAAAAGGCCGACCAAAAATGATTCCAGGATCTTTTCAAGTGTTGGTGTATTCTATAGATAAATAAAGCATTAAAGAACTTGACACAAATCAACAAGGTTTTTACCTTGTTGATTTGTAATTAATTATTGCCACCACTACCAGGAACAAATTGAAAGCGCAAATTTTTATAGTAGTCTAAAGTATGATCGGGCTGCTCGTACTTAGCTGGTATGGGCTGTTTTGAAAAGGTTTTAAAATAAGATAAACAAGCATTTCTCCACCACACTGCTTCTTTTTCTTGAATACCTAATAGCATTTTTACTTGGTTGAATCTTTCACTATCAATCTTTCCAGCAACTTGGTTCCAACTTTGTTGTAGGTTTCTAACATCAGTTACACCAGCATTATATTGCAAACACAATTCATCCCATAAACTATTACCTGATTTCATTGTATAATCCCAACTAACATGATGAAACCACAATAAATAATTATCCGGACAAGTTGCTTGATTTACATAGATTTTTTGAACCTCAGTTGCGTATTGTTCTAAAGCATTACTACCTGTTTTTGTTCTATTAAACCCAAGCCCAACCGAGTCTGCCCTATGATAATACACAGGGTTCCAGTCTGCCCTTCCTAATTTATCCGACCAAGGCGAAGGGCCATAGTGGTGGCCATCTCCCATAATATGGTGTAAGCCCAAAGGCGTCATGTAATGCACCATTATTTCTCTAGAATCTAGCATCATTTTTTTTGTAGTAGCAACAAATGCTGCATCATTGGTGTAGGTCATTTTAATCCACTCATCTGCAATTGTAGCAGCACTTAATTGATGGTCCCAAGCAAGTTTTCCAAATGCAAACCAATTGGCTTGTGCAAAAGGATGCCCGCACCAATTTCTATCATCCCCAATATTACTGACCCCTGCAATACCTGTAATTTGCGGATGCTCAATTGATCCATCAATAATTTTTGCAACTGTTGATCCGTTGCCATTACTATAGGTATCGGCGTCTAATACTTCTTTCATTAATGGCGCTTCATAAACTAGTTGTGTGGCCTGACCCAAATATTCTTGTGTGATTTGAAACTCCATCATCAATGGTGTTTTGGGCATGGCGCCAAATAAAGGATGAAATGGTTCTCTTGGTTGAAAATCTAATGGACCATTTTTTACTTGCACAATAACATTGCTTTTGAATTGTCCATCAAAAGGTTTGAATTCATTATAGGCTTGTTTGGTGCGGTCGGTAGGTGTTTCATTACTATACACAAATGCACGCCACATAACAATTCCACCATGGGGCGCAAGTGCATCGGCCAATAGATTAGCACCATCTGCATGCGTACGTTGGTAATTTTGTGGACCAGGTTGTCCTTCTGAATTTGCTTTAACCAAGAACCCACCAAAATCAGGGATATAGCTATAAATTTCATCTACTTTTTTCTTCCACCAATCTTTTACTTGCGCATCAAATGGATCGGCGGTTTTTAATTTTCCAATTTCAATTGGGGCACTAAACTTGGCCGATAAATAAACCTTAATGCCATATGGCCTAAACACATTGGCCAATGCTGCTACTTTAATTAAGTAGTCTTTGGTAAGCATTTGTGCATTGGCATTTACATTGCTAATAACGGTTCCATTAATACCTATAGAAGCATTTGCCCTAGCATAATCGGTATAACGTTGGTCTAATAAATCGGGTAAATAATGCCATCTCCACAAAGAATATCCTGCATAACCTCGCTCTACAGTTGTATTCATATTATCCCAATGGTTTAAAATGCGTACCTGAATTTTGGGTGCAGATACAATAGCCAATTGAGTAATAGGCTGATGGGTTTGTAACAATTGTAGTAATCGAAAGCTACCGTATAAAACGCCAAGATTGCTATTGGCGGCTATAACAATACAATTGTTTCCAGCAATCATTTTTGTTTTAATAACAAAACCCTCTTTGCTTAAACCTGCTAGCTCGCTTAAATTGAGGTCTGCTATTTGCTTTGAACTAGTTGGGGTTCCAACTAATATTGTATTGTTTTGAACCGAACTAATAACATTTATTTTTGTATTTAGAAGGCCAGATAATCCTTCTAATAATTCGGCTTTTGCAGCAACAAGGGTTGGAGATTTGGCGTCCAATACCAAATTCTTACAACTATTTAAATATGCGGCACGCAAACCTGCGTCTGTAATTTTATCGTATCTAAGCCATAATCTATAACCATCTTCGGCACGTAAAATATTGATGGATAAAAGAAATAATAGAAAAAAGAATTGCTTTTTCATGGTCAGCTATTTTAGGCAAGAAAGAAAAGGGTTAATACAGTTTTTCACATAAAATTTTTATCTTATAAAATGCTAATTGGTTCAACTCTGTCTACAATATAGCAATTAGATTTATTACTATATTTACATCTTTATTAATTGTTACCATCGCTAGTTTAAATAATTACAATTATACAGCGAAAAACATACCCCTAATGGCAAAATGTTCCCCTAATTATTGTGCTAGGCTATGCTTTGCCCTCACTTGTTTTCTATTTTTCATCCAAGCAAATGCTACTTATTTTGACGGGGTAAAAAAATTACCTACTGCACTTCGTACTCCAGCAGCCCAAAAAGAATTTCGCACGACCATTGTACAACTAGATTCTGCCAAAGCTTTTTTGGCACTTAATGAACTACAAAACTGGGCAAATTCGCAAAAAGACTATTCACTAGAAATAACAACACTACGTTTAAAAGTTGAATACGAACAAATTTTGGGCGATGGTCATTATGATAAAAAGAAATTAATTCAATTTTTAGAAGCAGCAGAGAAAATAGCCACAGAACAAAATCTTCCTATTGATTTAGCTTTGATTGCTTATGACCGAGGAAGGTTTGCGTATTATCATAACCAATATGAATTAGCTTTTGAGTCTTTTTTAAAAACCACAACTATTTTAGAAAAAATTGGGTATGAAAAAGTGCCAGAAAGTTATAAAGTGCTAATGGAGTTAGGCCATATTTATTATAATTTCAATAACCAAGAAACCGCACTCAGTTATCTTTTAAAAGCAACCCATTATAAGCCAACAGGTAGTTGGGCAGAAAAAATGACCAATACAGCTATTGGGTTAATTTATAATAACAGAAAACAATATGATTCTGCTGTTTTTTATCACCAAGTTGTAATGGAAATTGCTAAAAAAGAAAAAGATAGCACCTGGTTTGGCATTGCTTCAGGAAATTTGGGTACTATTTATTTAAACCAACATCAATACAATAAAGCAATTCCTTTTTTTGAAGCAGATATTCGATTAAGCACTAGGGCAAAGGAATGGAGTAGTAGTGCAGGCTCCTTAATTCGTTTGTCTAAAATTAGTGTTATTCAAAATAACCTTCCACTAGCATTAACGCAGTTGCAAGCTGCCGATACAATGCTTACTAAAATAAAAAATATAATTTTAAATGCAAAATTATACGAAGAGTATGCAACTTTATATGAACGTTTAAAGGATCTAAAAAAAGCGTTGTATTATCAAAAAAAATGGCTATCAGCAAAAGATAGTGCAGGGATTATTTACAACTCAAAAATTTTAAGTGATACAAAACTTAAAACAGCACTTGAAACTAATTTTTATAAAACAAAGGAGTTAGAATCAGCACAAAAATTACGATCAAGTGTTGTAATACAGCGTTTACTATTCGTCATTATTATTTTTATGGTACTCATTTTTAGTATCAATTTTCAATATAAGAAAAGGCGTTTACTAGCTGAACAAATTCAACAAAAGCAATCATACATAGATGCGCAATTAAAAAATGCCAATGATTTGACTGAAATCCAAGGAGAACTTAATTCAATTATAAAAGCCATACCAGATATTGTAACTCGCTTAGATGCAAACAATAATTACACCTATTTGCATACTAATTATCCAGAGAATCTTAGAAAACCAAAAGCTGAATATATTGGTAAAAACATACGAGATATACTGCCGCTAGAATTAGTTGAACAGTTAGAAAATAAAATTGTAGAAGCCAAGCAAACAAAGGCCTTGGTATCAAGATTATATACTTTAGAGATTCCAAACAATGGAATACAAAGTTTTGAATCTAGAATTATTGCTACTGACGATGGTGGTATTATAGATATTGTAAGAAACGTTACTGCAGAAAAAAATGCCGAAGCAAAAAGCAAACTTGATGTAGACCGTTTTCAATATGTTACACAAGCAGCAACAGATGGTATTTATGATTGGGATTTTAAAAACCAACAAATATTTTTAAGTGATAACTATAAAAGCCAGTTTAATATAAATGAAGAAAATTTTCTAGGAGAAAATGGCAGCTGGGCAAAACGTGTTCATCCTGACGATATTTATAATATTAAGTTGTTTTTAAAAGAAACATTTTTAAGTAATCTTACTAAAACAACTTTTGAATATCGTTATAGTAATGGAAAGGGTAAGTATTTAAATGTAGTGGATAATGCCAAATTTTTAAGAACCGAAACGGGTAAAGTAGAAAGAATTGTAGGCTCTTTAAAAGATATTACAGAACAGAAAAAAGTTGCTTCGAAATTACAAGAAAAGTTACTCCTTACTGAAAGCTTAATTAAAGACAAAGAACATATATTAGCGTCAATTGCAGACTGCTTTTATGTGATAGACAACAATTATAATTATCTATATTGCAACCAAGCAATGCTTGAAATTTTAAAAATAGAAGAAAAGGAATTAATAGGAAAAAACATTTTTCAAGTATATCCATCACTAGCTAATACTAAATTTCAAGTTAAATTAAACCTAGCAATCAAGGAACAAACGCCACAACATTTTGAATTATTTATTGCTGACGAAAATCGTTGGTTCGAGCAAGATTTCTATCCTTTTTCCGATGGTTGTTCGGCTATATTCAGAGATATCACCCATCGAAAAAATATGGAACAACAAATTCTTCAAACCAATAAAGAATTACAAATTATCACTGAAGCACTCACTGATAAAAACAAAGAATTAGAAAGTTTTGCCTATATAGCATCACACGATTTACAAGAGCCGTTAAGAATGGTTACCAGTTTCCTTCAAAAATTCGAGCAAAAATATTCGGCAATTGTAGATGAAACAGGAAAAAAATACATTCATTTTGCTGTTGATGGTGCTGATAGAATGCGCATATTAATTAATGATTTGCTCAAATACACAAGTGCTAATTCTGATAAATTTGAAAGGGTACAAGTAGATATGAATGAAGTTTTAATTGATATAATTCAATTACACAGAGAAAGAATTATTGAAAATAGTATTGAAATTATTGCTGATCCATTACCTATTGTTTTGGCTGGAAAGGTTTCTATGAGTCAACTTATACAAAACTTAATAGGCAATGCGATTAAATATTGTAATAATGAAAAAGCAGTCATAAAAATTTCTGTAAAAGAACAAGAAAATGATTGGGAGTTTTCAGTTACAGACAACGGTATTGGCATTGCGCCTGAATATTACCAGAAAATCTTTATCATATTCCAACGATTACACCAAAAAAACCAATATTCTGGCACGGGCATCGGCTTATCCATTTGCAAGAAAATTGTAGAAAGTTATAAAGGCAGAATTTGGGTGGAATCTGTATTGGGCGAGGGGTCTAGTTTTAAATTTACCATCCCTAAAAACGACTAATTCTGCAAAATAGGCTGGTCTATTGCTTGTAAACCAAGTACAAATCTTTATCTTTAAGACCAACTAATTCTTGCCAAATGCATTCATCTTCTAAAAAAAGTAGGAGAAACTTCCTGCGCAATTCAGCAGCCATTGTTGCTGGAATTACTATAGTTCCAAGACATGTACTAGGGCGAGGGTTTATTCCACCAAGCGACCAGCTAACCAAAGGAATTATTGGCCTTGGTGGAATGGGTCGTGTCCATATACCCTATGCAGGAACGCGCGTAGTAGCTATTTGTGATGTGGACGCCAACCATCTTTTATCTGCTCAAAAAATAATTGGGAATGGCGTAAAAACCTTTCATGACCACCGCGAATTAATTGCTTTACCAGAAGTAGATATTGTACATATTGCAACCCCACCACATTGGCATGGTATTATGGCTATTGAAGCCGCAAAAGCAAAAAAAGATATTTGGTGCGAAAAACCAATGACCAGAACTATTGGCGAAGGAAAGCGAGTGGTAGAAGCAGTAAAACAATATGGTAATATGTTTCGCTTAAATACTTGGTTTCGTTTCGAAGACAATTTTTACGGAATGAATACCACGGTTAGACCCATGAAAAAATTAGTAGAATCAGGTTTATTAGGATGGCCTTTAACCGTAACCGTTAGTAAAACAACGGGTTTTGACTGGAAATTTTATTGGGTAGGCAAAACTAAATTAGAAACCCAGCCAGTTCCTGCCGAACTAGACTACGATAGGTGGCTAGGGCCTGCGCCATACAAGCCTTATAACGCTCACCGAGTACACCAAACCTTTAGGGGCTATTGGGATTATGATGGAGGTGGATTAGGCGATATGGGCCAACACTATATTGATCCTATCCAATACTTTTTAGGGAAAGACGAAACAAGTCCTATAAAAATTGAAGTAGATGCAGAACAGCAACACCCCGATGCTTGTGGAACGTTTAGAAAAATTACTTATACCTACGCAGATGGCTGCAAAATTATTTTAGACGGAGAAGCCACAGATCCTAACGCAGCGTATATTGAAGGGCCCAACGGAAAATTATTTGCAGGGTTTAAATCAACCATTCCTAACTTAAAAGAAAAGCTTGCCCTAATGCCCGATCCGGCACCTCAAGTAACTAATTTTTTAGAGTCAGTAAAATATAGAAAACCTTTTGCGCTAAATGAATCAAATGGATTTAGGTCGTGTACGATTATTAATTTAGGAAAGATTGCTTTACAATTAGACAGAACACTCCATTTTGATCCGGATACACAAACCTTTATTAATGACAATGAAGCCAATGCCATGATTAATCCACCCATGCGCGCACCTTGGAATATTTAATTTATTAAACTGAACAAATGCAAAAAATAATTATCAATTTTTTATTTTCTATTGTTTTTTTTCTGCAAGTAAATGCACAAAAAGAAACCATACTTAACACCATTAGTGTATTTCCATACCAACAAGTAAAAGAAGCAGATGCCGCTTTACAAAGCATGGATGCTTGGAAAAAATCAGAATGGAAAACCTTTGTGTCTATACTGAATGATACTGCTATACAATCGAAAGCAAGCAATGCACTGAGTGCGTATATAAATAAAAGCGCCAAGGCAGACCCTGTATCCATCAATAAAATTGCTACCTTATTATCTGCTACAATTACTAAAGAAAACAGTTATTATGCCAATGAATTACTCATGAAGTATTTGGGTTTATTGGGTAGTGATGCTGCTGTAAAAACGCTGAATAAATTTTTATCAGACGAAATGCTTGTAAGCAATGCTGCCAGGGCATTGGCTACCATTCATTCTGAAAGTTCTATAGCGGCACTAAATAAAGCCATTGCTAATGCAAGTGAAACAAATCGCAAACATATTCAAGCGGCAGTAAACAATAGCCAACAAGTACTACCAAGTATAAATTCTATTAAGCTTATTAAATTAAATATTCCAAACAAGGCACAACACCTATTGGTTTTGCAAAATCAAATGGCTGCTGCAAAAAATCCTTTAGAGAAAAAAGATATTTTATCCGAAGCGGCAAACCTGCCTGGCTTAGGTTGTTTTATGTTTGTTAGCCAAAGTTTACAAGACCCTATTTTGGCACCAATGGCGGCAATTATTACCACTCGACTCGCCTTGGCTGATGCAACTATCTATGGCCAAGAAGCAAGGTCCATTCTAGAAAAATCACTAGCATTGTTAAAGGGAGAAGATAGTGTAGTATTATCAAAAGCCTTGCGCGCACATTTAAAAGCAATGCCTTATGATAATGGCTTTGTAAGTTTATTTAATGGCAAAGACCTTAATGGCTGGAAAGCCTTGGTAGGAAACCCTATCAGCCGTTCTAAAATGAGTGCCGATGAACTTCAAAAAGCCGAGCAAGTTGCCAACGAAAAAACAAAGAACGACTGGATTGTAAAAGACGGCTTATTGGTTTTTACAGGCCATGGAGACAATCTTGCCACAACCAAACAGTATAGTGATTTTGAAATGTATGTAGACTGGAAAATTACTAAAAAAGGCGATGCAGGTATTTATTTGCGCGGCACGCCACAAGTACAAATTTGGGATACTAGTCGCAGAGATGTTGGCGCGCAAGTTGGGTCTGGAGGTTTATACAATAATCAAAAAAATCAAAGCAAACCATTGGTTGTTGCAGATAATAAAATAGGAGAATGGAATACTTTTCATATTATTATGCAGGGCGAAAAAGTAACGGTTTATTTGAATGATGTATTAGTAACCGACCATATTATTTTAGAAAATTATTGGGATAGTAAACTACCTATATTCTCCAAAGAGCAAATTGAATTACAAGCACACGGAACCTATGTGGCCTATAGAAATATCTATTTAAGAGAAATTCCTACCACTACCATTTCAACTTTAAGTCCATCAGAAAAATCAGAAGGCTTTACAATATTGTTCGATGGCTCTAATATGAATCAATGGATAGGAAATACAGTGGGTTATTTAAATGAATCAGGTGCAATTGTAGTTCATCCAGAATTGAGTGGAGGCAACCTTTATACCAAAGACGAATATGCCGATTTTGAATATCGTTTTGAGTTTCAATTAACACCAGGAGCCAATAATGGCATTGGAATACGCGCCCCACTAACGGGCGATGCAGCGTATGTAGGCATGGAAATTCAAGTATTGGATAATGAAGCCGATATGTATAAAAAACTACAACCTTATCAATACCATGGTTCTGTATATGGTGTGATTCCTGCAAAAAGAGGATTCTTAAAACCAATTGGCGATTGGAACCAAGAATCCATTATTGTAAAAGGCACAAAAATTAAAGTAATCTTAAATGGCGAAACCATTGTTGATGGCGATATTAAAGATGCAGCAACTAATGGTTCTATGGATCACAACGAGCACCCAGGATTAAAAAGAACAACAGGTCATATTGGTTTTTTGGGCCATGGAGATGTAGTTCGATTTAGAAATATCCGAATTAAAAATTTGTAACATAACCAATGTTATCTTTATCACTTAATAAAAATCGTATGAAAAAGTTACTATTAAACCTCACGCTAGTATTTGCTTTCATTTACACGCAAGCACAAACAACAGATAACCTAAAAATGGTGGATTCTTCTGCAAGTTTTGTAACCATCCGCGGTCCAATTGTAAAAGGATCTTTAATAAAAACAAACAGTTTTAATTTTTACGAAATCAATGACAAAATCAACCAAAAACCTGCAGCAGCACAACCAAGTATTGTGGTGTATAAAGACGGAAAGAAATTTAAAATGAAAATTGAAGGCATTGATCGTTTAGTGGCTTGCAATAAATTACAAGAAGTAATTGAAACCAATATTGATGGCGATTTTAAAGGATGGAATGGCAATACCGTTTTCAAATTAATGAACCGTCAAGACTGGATTCAAGATTTACCTACCTCACCTATTTTTGTTAATTTGTTTCGTCCAGCAGTAACAATATACCTTACTTCGGAAGGGTATAAAATGAAAATTGAAGGCGTAAACGAAGACCCTATTTTAGTAAAAAGATTATAATAAATATTTTCTAATTCAAGCAAAATGGCAAATCCAACCAATCGTAGAGATTTTTTATACAAAACAAGTGTAGCATCCTTAACAGTTTTAATAACAGGCAAATCTGTTTTAGCAAATGCATTTGTTCTAGATAAACCCAATTCAAAAATAATGGGCGTTCAAGTTGGTGCGATTACTTATTCTTGGAGAAGTTTGCCTAGTAGTCCCGAACAAATTCTGCAATACTGTTTAGATTCAAATATTAGTGCCATAGAATTAATGGGCGACTCAATAGAAGCCTATGCTGGTAAACCCGCCAACAATATTGTGCGCGCACCGCGTGTTGCAGGACAACCTAGATCAGTTTCAGACGAACAAAAAAAACAAGAAACTACCTATCAACAACAAGTAGCAGATTGGCGTGCAAACGTTTCAATGGATGCATTTATTAAAATTCGTAAAATGTTCCATAAAGCGGGTGTAAGTATTTATGCATTTAAACCAGATGCATTAAATGCGCAAAACTCCGATGCAGAAATTGAATATGCTTTTAATGCTGCAAAAGCTTTGGGAGCAACATCTGTTACCATAGAAATTCCTAACGCTGCACATTCAAAAAGATTGGGTGAATTAGGAGCCAAACATAAAATGTATATTGGTTATCATGCACACACGCAAGCTTCGGATACTGCTTGGGATATAGCGTTGAGCCAATCGCCTTATAATTCAATGAATCTCGACTGTGGACACTATATAGCAGCTGGCGGAAATAACACCAAAGAAAGTTTACTTGCACTAATTGAAGCCAAACACGATCGCATAACTAGTATGCATATTAAAGACAGACTTTCTAAAACAAAAGGTGGCGCTAATGTTGTTTGGGGATTAGGAGATACACCTTTAAAAGAAATCTTTGCCCTTTTAAAAGAAAAGAAATACGCAATACCTGCTACAATAGAATTAGAGTATGATATTCCCGCAGGATCCGATCCTATTTCAGAAACAAAAAAATGTGTAGACTATGCTAAAAAAATGTTGGGCGTAGTATAATAGATATGCCAACACATTTTATGGAAGTAGTGTTGAACCCCAAGATATTTTAGTTTGCTTTATTAACTTAGTTGATTCAATTCATTGCATATGGAATCAATACAAACAAATTTGCCCAATAATACAGCCACTATTAATTGGGGGATTATTGGTTGTGGAAATGTAACAGAATTAAAATCTGGTCCGGCTTTTAATAAAGTGCCCAATTCTGCATTAATTGCAGTAATGCGTAGAGATGCCGAAAAAGCAAAAGACTATGCTACACGACATGGGGTGCCCAAATGGTATTCCAATGCTAATGAATTGATGAATGATTCAACTATCAATTCGATCTATATTGCAACCCCACCCAAATTCCATGAAGCCTATGCTATTGCTGCTTTACAGGCCGGAAAAAATGTGTATGTAGAAAAACCAATGAGTACCAATCTTGCATCATGCTTACGGATGCAAACGATAGCAAATAATATGGGAGGAAAATTATGTATTGCACATTATCGTAGGGCATTACCCATGTTTTTACAAGTAAAAAAATTATTATCAGATAAAGCCATTGGCGCAGTTAGGGCAGTAAGTATTACCATGTTACAACCCGATAAATCGGCGCAAATGGAAAATCCCGAAACAAATTGGCGGGTAGACCCTACACTAGCTGGTGGCGGTCTGTTCTACGATTTGGCACCCCATCAACTAGACCTTGTATTTTATTTTTTTGGCAAAGCCCTTGGCATGCAAGGTTTCTCTGCCAATCAAGCAGGTTTGTATGCAGCAGAAGATATAGTAACAGGAACCATGTTGTTAAGTAATAATATTCTATTTAATGGTTTATGGTCTTTTGCAACGTCAGAATCACTACACAAAGATTTATTTGAAATTATTGGCTCGGCAGGTAAAATTTCATTTCCCGTTTTTGGCAATCAAATAACGGTTGAAACTGAAGGTGGAACAGAAGTACTCTCTTTTAAACAACCTACCCATATTCAGCAACCAATGATTGAAAAAATTGTTCAATATTTTTTAAACAATGGCAATAATCCTTGTTCAGCAGCAGATGCTATTTTATCAATGACTGCCATGGAACAATTTGTATATGGTAATCGCAAACCAACTGGGTCATTGTAATTTATTCACTCGCAAATGCTTTCTATGAAATTGCTGAAAACGTTTTTAATAGTTATCGGCTGCATACTTTTATTTATTGTAGCTGCGGTTCCTTTTTTTATTAGAAAAACAGATCGAACACCTTACCAACAAACTGCCTTCTATCAACAAATGAATTTGCGTTTAGATAGTTTGGCATCACATCCTTTGGATATAGATTCGGTTTCGCCATTATTAGCAGGATGGAGCAAAGTGAATATTACTCCCACACATCCTATGCCTACTGCAGGTTATGGAAATAGAAAGGGCAAGCCTTATGAATCGATACACGATAGTATTTATGCACGTGCCATTTTTTTACAACAAGGGCAAACACGTGTAGCTATTGTTGCCTGCGATTTATTAATTATTCCTCCAGAATTAACCATTTTGTTGCGTAATCAAATTCAATTAGCAGGTATTGATTATGCGCATTTATACTTGGGCGCAACCCATGCACACAATAGTATTGGTGGATGGGGAAAGCGATACATAGGCGAATTATTTGCCGGAAAATATGATAGTGCGATGGTGCAAAAATTAGCAACAGCTATTATTTCTTCAGTGAAAAAAGCCGCCACAACTCTTGCTCCTATTGAGTTACAATCATCCGTTATTGAAAGTGCAGAATGGGTTAAAAATAGAACGATGGGCAATAAAGGCAGTACAGATCCTTTTTTACGTGTGTTATATTTCATGCAAAAAAACAATCCATCTTCCAAAGCTATCTTAACTTCTTTTGCAGCACATGCCACTACTTTGGGTGGCGATAAAATGCAATTGAGCAGAGATTATCCTGGTCCATTAGTTGATTCCCTCGAAAAAAAAGACGGATATAATCAAGCATTTTTTTTAGCGGGTGCGGTAGGAAGTATGGGGCCAGAAACCAAGGGTGCCAATGATTGGGAAGAGTTAACCAATTTAGCAACAGGTTTAGAAACAGCCATCCAACAAAACAAACAAAAGCAAACAATTACACCGGCATTATCAATGGTTACGCTTACTTTACCTATGCGCGAGCCTCAGTGGCGATTTGCAACAGACTGGTGTTTTAGACATTGGGTCTGGACCAAACTTTATGGCGATTATGTTACAGAAGTAAAAGTGTTGCGAATTGGTAACCTAATAATGGTGGGTATGCCTTGTGATTTTAGTGGAGAGTTAGTAAAACCACTTACAGATTTTGCAGCATCAAAAGGAAAACAATTAATGATTACTAGTTTTAATGGTGGCTATGCGGGTTATATTACCAAAGATGCTTACTACGATATTCCTGGATATGAAACCCGTGTGATGAATTGGTTTGGCCCGGGCAATGCCGCTTATTTTAGCGAAATCATTCACCGCATTATTGCAATGCCTAACCAATAGTTTGATGAGGTAAACGCTGTTACCACTATCTTCGCCCCAAAATCAAAAATATGTCAACTAAAATAACAGTAAACAATAACGGATCACTTAAAATTGAAGGTGATTTTACCATTGTAGATAGAGCAGGAAATAGCTATGATTTAGCCGGAAGAGAAATTGTTGGTTTGTGCCGTTGTGGGTTAAGCAAAAACAAACCATTTTGCGACGGTGCCCATAGTGGACAGTTCGAACACGAAGCGGCTGCTTTTGCTTTACCTCCTAAAAAAACGGTATAAATAGTTAGATCAATTCAACTTTGGTCATAGTATCACCGCCTCTAATGTCGTCAATTACATCAAGGCCATCAATGATTCTACCAAAACAGGTATGAACGCCGTCTAAATGGCGGGTACCTGGGCGGTTATGACAAATGAAAAATTGAGATCCACCAGTATTTCTGCCGCGGTGTGCCATAGACATTACACCACGGTCGTGTATTTGTTTAACTCCCGAGGTTTCGCAATTAATTGAATAGCCTGGTCCGCCAGCACCTGTTCCGTCTGGGCAACCGCCTTGTACCATAAAATTGGGTATCACACGGTGAAATTTCAAACCATTATAATAACCTTCCGAAACTAATTTTTTAAAATTTGCAGCAGCAATGGGCGCATCATCATCGTAAAGTTCAAAAGTTAAAACACCTTTTTCGGTGTGAATTTTTCCTTGTGTAAGTACATTTTCGCTCATGATTGTAGAATTGTTTTTGCGAAACTACAGTAATATTGTTGATTTGATTTGTGCTTATTGCTCCATTATTTTTCAAACCAATTGTACATGCAAGAACCCAATGCCCATTTATTGTTACAAGACCTAGTGTTTGAACAGTATTTGGTTCCAAACTCAACCATACAATTGGCTGTTCCTAATTTTGTTCAATTGCAAAACTTGTATCAATTGGGAGGAGTAGACTTTCCTTATTGGGCAAAAATTTGGCCATCGGCTATTGCGCTAGCCAATTTTTTACAAGAAAATCCGAGCTATATTCAAGATAAAAAACTAGTAGAATTAGCAGCAGGCATTGGCTTGCCTTCTTTTGTTGCCGCAAATTATGCTACCCATATTTGTTGCAGTGATTATGCGCCAGCAGCCATTGCATTATTAGAAAAAAATATTGCAGCCAATCAAGTATCAAATATTTCTAGCGCCTTAATTAATTGGCAAGCAATCCCCAAATTTTTAGCAGCTGAAGTTTTATTATTGAGTGATATTAATTACAATCCTACCGATTTTGAAACCGTATTTTTAATGCTAGAGCAGTTTATTCAACAAGGAACCACCATACTACTAAGTACGCCACAACGATTGGTAGCAAAGAATTTTATTGCTAAATTATTGCCTTGGTGCGTGCTAAATAAAGAGCAAGAAATTAGTTTTAATAACGAAAGCGTTTTGATTAATATCTTTGTATTGCAAAAAAATCCACTACATAAAATCAGTTAACTATGCAAGGAGTAAAAAATATCATTTTTGATTTAGGGGGCGTGTTGTTTAACATAGATTTTAAAAAAACAGAAGCAGCATTTGTTGCGTTAGGTGTAGAAAATTTTTCTGAAATGTTCACCCAACACCATTCAAATGACTTGTTCATTCAATTAGAAACTGGGGCCATTAGCCCAAACGAATTTTATGATGCTTTTAGGGCTACCACCCAAGTTGTATTGTCTAATAATCAAATAGAAACCGCTTGGAATGCCTTGTTAATCGATTTTCGATTGCCCAGTTTAGAATGGCTCATTAGCATTAAAAATAAGTATCGAATCTTTTTATTTTCTAATACCAACCAAATTCATTACAAGTCATTTTTAAAAACCTATTTTAATCAAACAGGTAAAAACAACTTCAATGATTTTTTTGAAAAAGCCTATTATTCGCAAGAAATGGGTTTGCGGAAACCGTCGCTAGAACCATTTATTCAAATTTTAGAAAACCATGGCTTAGTAGCTGCGGAAACTGTTTTTATAGACGATACTTTAAAAAATATTGAGGCGGCCCAGCAAGTTGGCATGCAAACCATTCACCTGCAATGGCCGCAGACCTTGCCAGAATTAGATTTATAATGATAGCATTGTTTAAGGTTTCACCTCTTCAAAATCAATGTAGTCCTTGTCTTCCTTGGCTTTTGGCGCAGGGGTAGGCTCGGCTGTTGGCCTTGATTGTTGCTGTTGGTACTTTTGTTGCTCTTGCATTTGTTGCAACTTTTCTTTCATTTGTACACTTGCTTTGCCTACGGGGATAACCAGCTCAAAAACCAGTTTATAGATCAGGTAAGCAACCAGTCCATAAAAAATAAACTTAATCATATAAAACAAAGATAATCATCAAATTTGGAAGATAATATACATTTCCACTATATTTGCAATAGATAAATACACACGAAGGGAACGGCTACCGTTCCCTTCTCCTTTTTCTATACCTGAAGCTTTTGAGGCAAAAGGCCACAAAAAAGGAACAATTTTCTAAAACAGGGCAGCAATTGCGGCTTTGTGAAAGATTTTGAAAATGGAAACAAGATTAAAAGAAATAGAGGAGCAGATTCAACTGCTATTGGTAGATGAACCTACCTATTTTTTGGTGAGTGCATTTATTAAGCCTACAAATAATATTAAAATATTTATGGACGGCGATGCAGGTTTTCCCATTGAAAAATGTGTGAAAATTAATCGCCAACTCTATAGTTTAATAGAAGAAAAAGCTTGGTATCCCGAAGGAGAATTTTCATTAGAAGTATCTTCTCCAGGTATCGACGAACCTTTGCAACTATTGCGTCAGTATCAAAAAAATATTGGCAGATCGGTAGCGGTAGCATTTGCAGATGGAACCGAAAAAATTGGCACCCTGTTGGCGGTAACACCAGCAGATATCTTATTAGAAACAATAGAAGGAAAGGGTAAAAAAGCTGTTACACAACAGTTAGTTATTGCTTTCAGTAATATAAAAACAACAACAGTACAAATCAAATTCTAATCAGCTGCTAACCGCATTGGTTTGCAGAGCGAAACGTAAAAATTAAGTTATGGCTAGTATCAACCTGATTGAGGCATTCCAGGAATTCAAAGACGCAGAAAGTATAGATCGTCCTACGATGATGAAGGTGGTAGAAGATGTTTTTAAAACACTTTTGCGCAAAAAATTTGGAAGCGATGAAAACTTCGACGTAATTGTAAATGCCGAGAAAGGCGATTTAGAAATTATTCGTCGACGCATGATTGTAGACGATGGCGAAGTATTAGATCCTTTGGCTGAAATTGGCTACACAGATGCGGTTAAAATTGAACCAGATTTTGAAGTAGGCGAAGAATTATACCAAGAGGTAGATATCCTAGACTTCGGTCGTAGAGCCATTCTTGCTGCAAAACAAACCTTGGCAAGCCGTATTAGCGATTTAAAGAAAAGTGCCTTAATAAAAAAATATGGCGACCGTATAGGTGAAATTATCAGTGCAGAAGTGTATCAGGTTTGGAAAAAAGAAGTGTTGTTGCTAGATGAAGAAAGCAATGAATTGATTTTGCCAAAATCTGAACAAATTCCACAAGATTATTTCAAGAAAGGCGAAAACGTTCGTGCGGTTATTGCAAGAGTTGATTTAAAAAATAACTCTCCAGTAATTATTCTTTCTAGAACTAGTCCATTGTTTTTATCTAAATTATTAGAGATTGAAGTTCCTGAAATATTTGATGGTTTAATAGCGATTAAAAAAATCGTTCGTGATCCAGGAGAAAGAGCAAAAGTGGCCGTTGAAAGTTACGACGATCGTATTGATCCAGTAGGTGCATGTGTGGGAATGAAAGGAAGTCGTATTCATGGAATTGTTCGTGAATTGAAAAACGAAAATATAGATGTAATCAATTTTACTACCAATATTCAATTGTTGATTCAGCGTTCATTAACGCCGGCTAAAATCAGCTATATGGAATTGGATAATGATAAAAAGCATGCCGAAGTTTATTTAAAAGCCGACCAAGTTTCTTTAGCAATTGGTCGTAGAGGAGTAAACATTAAATTGGCTTGCGAATTAACAGGGTATGAAATTGATGTGTTCCGCGAAGATGAAGAAGTGGTGGATGAATTTGATATTGACTTAGAAGAATTCAGCGATGAAATTGAACCATGGATTATTGACGAATTCAAGCGCATTGGTTGTGATACGGCTAGAAGTATCTTGAAATTATCTGCCGAAGAGCTTGAAAGAAGAACTGATTTAGAAATTGAAACGATTACTGAAGTACGTAAAGTATTGCAAGATGAATTTGATCGTGAAGAATAAGCCGCTTTTTAGAGGTTATCTTTGTCTTAGTGTTGAATTGAGTAAACAACTTTGAATGGATATATGAAAAGCTAAAAATAAAAAAAACCGGGGCTTGCCCTTGGTTTGTTGACTAAAAAAAACTGAATGTCAGAACTGAAATTACCAAGACTGTTAGCAGCCGCCAAAGAATTCAACATTGGTCAGGATACCCTGATTGAATTTCTGGTGAAGAAAGGATTTAGCCGCGACGACCTGAAGCCAACTGCAAAGCTTACGGATGACCATTATCATGCCTTGCAGGCGGAGTTCCAAAATGATAAGCAGGCTAAGAACAAGGCCGACTTGGTAGAAATACCAAAAGGTGCTCAAACCGAAGCAAGAAAGAAAAAAGACGAAGAAGATATTGGCTTCAATAAAAAAGAAGAAAAAGCAGCGCCTGCCCCAGTGGTTGTGGTAGCGGCTCCAGTTGTGGCAGCTCCTCCACCAGTAGTTGTGGAAGCGCCGGTAGTTGTAAAACCTGTTGTTGTAGAAGCACCGGTGGTTGTTCCTGCTCCTATTGTTGAAAAAAACAAAGAGGCTGTTACAAATGAATCAGGTGTTACCAAAATAGGTGCGCCAGAATTAGAATCGCCGAAAGTGTTGAATAAAATTGATTTATCGGCTATTGATTCTTCTACTCGTCCTAAAAAAACAACCAAAAAAACACCAACTAAAGAAGCTGCGCCAGAAACAGCCGCAGTAGCACCAGTTGCTGCAACACCAAAAAAAGCAGCAGCTAAAAAACAAGCAGCAGTAGTAGAACCAACACCTCCAGCACCTGTTGCACTGGTTGTTCCTGAATCAGCTGATGATCTTAGTCCACTAATAGAAAATATTAAGGCAGATAAATTAGAAGGTCCAAAAATATTAGGAAGAATTGAATTACCTGTTAATAGCGATACCCGTCCTAAACCAATGGGTAGGGAAGAAAAACGTAAACGCAAACGCATTCCTGTCGACAAAAAGCCAGATAATAAAGCAGGGACTAATCCATTGCCTGAACAAGGTGGTTTAGGTGTGGCTAGTGCAGGTGGTCCTGCCCGTCCATCTGGTCCGAACAGACCCATTGTTCCTGCCAATAATAATGGTGGAAACCGTGGCGGAGGCGGAGGTGGTCAACAAGGCGGCGGCGGATTTAATCGTGGCGGTGCAGCAGGCGGCGGCGGAAATCGTGCTGGCGGTGGTGCTAATAGAGACAGAACTGCAGCAACGCGCAGAGGCGCTGATGACAACAAAGAGATTGACCAAAAAGCTATACAAGAAAAAATCCGCGAAACGCAGGCCAAATTATCTGGTACTGGTGGCAGAGGAAAGAGCCTAAAAGCCAAATATCGTCGTGCAAAACGTGATGAAGCTGCTGAGCAAGTTGGTGATATGTCTGAAGACAATCATTTACAAGTTACCGAGTTTGTTACCGTGAGCGAATTAGCCAACCTAATGGACGTAAGCTTTGCCGATGTAATTGGTAAGTGTATGGGCTTAGGTATCATGGTATCTATCAACCAAAGACTAGATGCAGAAGTAATTGAACTTGTATCAAGTGAGTTTGGTTTTGAAGTTGAGTTTATTGGTTTAGAAGATGTAGATGATTTGGATGATGATGAAGATAATGACGATGCTGCAGATCAAGTAGAACGTGCGCCAATTGTTACCATCATGGGTCACGTTGACCACGGTAAAACCTCGTTGTTGGATTATATTAGAAATGCCAATGTAGTAGCCGGTGAAGCGGGTGGAATTACCCAGCACATTGGTGCTTATGAAGTAACACTTCCTAATGGTAAAGCAATCACTTTCTTAGATACGCCAGGTCACGAAGCCTTTACGGCCATGCGTGCGCGTGGTGCCAAAGTAACGGATATTGCCATTATTGTGGTAGCTGCCGACGATGCGGTGATGCCTCAAACCAAAGAAGCCATTAGTCACGCGCAAGCAGCGGGTGTACCAATGATTTTTGCGGTGAATAAAATTGATAAAGACGGCGCGCAGCCGCAAAAAATATACGAACAGCTTTCTCAAATGAATATTTTAGTAGAAGCTTGGGGTGGTAAATTTCAAAACCAAGAACTATCTGCTAAGCAAGGATTGAATGTAGGATTGTTGTTAGAAAAAGTATTGTTTGAAGCAGAAATTTTAGACCTAAAAGCCAATCCACAAAGGGAAGGAAGCGGTACTATTATTGAAGCATCGTTAGATAAAGGACGTGGATATGTAGCAACCATTTTGGTTCAGAACGGAACACTACGTCAGGGAGACTTGATTGTTTCTGGTCAAAACTATGGTCGTGTAAAAGCCATGTTTAATGAGCGTAACCAACGTATTGAAATTGCGCCACCTTCTACTCCTGTAGTTATATTAGGATTAAATGGCGCACCACAAGCGGGCGAGAAATTCAGGGTATTTGAAGACGAAGCAGAAGCAAAAGAAACAGCTACCAAGCGTGCGCAATTATTGCGTGAGCAAGGTTTGCGTGCTCGTAAACACATTACACTCGATGAAATTGGTCGTCGTTTGGCACTGGGTAACTTTAAGGAACTTAATATTATTATTAAAGGAGACGTGGATGGTTCTGTAGAAGCATTAAGCGATTCATTACAAAAACTTTCTACCGAAGAAATTGCTATTAGAGTAGTACATAAAGGAGTTGGTCAAATTTCTGAATCGGATGTATTATTGGCTACGGCTTCTGATGCAATCGTTATTGGATTTAACGTTCGACCTTCTATGCAGGCCAATAAACTAGCCGATACCGAAGGAGTAGAAATTAAATTATACTCTATTATCTACCAAGCAATTGACGAAGTTAAAAGTGCCATGGAAGGTATGTTGGAACCTAAATTCCAAGAGAAAATTACAGCGAATGTTGAGGTTAGAGAAGTTTATAAATTCGATAAAGCAACCGTTGCAGGATGTTTTGTACTCGAAGGCAAAATTGCTCGTAACAGTAAAATCAGAATTATTCGTGACGGTATTGTGGAATATCCGAAAGGAGAAGGACAAGCAGCTGAATTGGGCAGCTTGAAACGCTTTAAAGATGATGTAAAAGACGTTGCAACAAATACAGAGTGCGGATTAACTATTAAAAATTACGCCGACATCCGTGTAGGTGATATAGTTGAAGCATTTGAAGAAGAAGAAGTGAAACGTACTTTATAAGTTTTGTTAAAAGCCGTTTTAACTGACGTAGTTTGAACGTTATATCGCTATTTTTGACTCATATTGAAATCTATGAAGCAGGTATTTTTTATTTTATTGATAGTTGGATCTTTTGCAGCGCAGGCACAATCTAAAAAAGTGGTTGCCGATAAAATCATTGCGCAAGTAGGTGATAAAATCATCTTACAGTCGGATGTTACCAATGCCATTTTAGATGTAAAGCGTCAGGCCCAAGGTCAAGAAAATGCCATCATTCCAACAGAGTGCCAGGTATTAGAAGGACAATTGATTCAAAAAGCCCTGGTATTACAAGCCATGAAGGATTCTTTAACGGTTAATGACGAAGAGATCGAAAACCAAATGGAGAATCGTATTCGCAGTTTTATTAATTCTTATGGCTCTAAAGAAATTTTGGAAGAGATTGCTGGTAAAACAGTGTATCAAATGAAAGAAGATTTTAAAGAAGCTTTAAGGGAACAAAAACTGGCCGATCAAATGCGCGGCAAGATTGTTGACAACATTAAAATGACGCCAACAGAAGTAAAAGCCTATTACAATAAAACACCAAAAGATAGCCTTCCATTTTATGAAAGTGAAATTGAAGTAAGTCAAATTGTAATGCATCCAAAAGCAAATAAAGATGTAGAGGAATATGTTTCAAAGCAATTGTACGATTACAAGCGCCAAGTAGAATCTGGCAGCAAAAAATTTGAGCAATTGGTTAAATTTTATTCTGAAGATCCAGGAAAAACAGAAAATGCTGGTCAATATAATTTGAATAGGAATGATAAAAACATGTGGGATCCTGCATTTTTATCTGGCGCATTTCGTTTAAAGGAAGGACAAATTTCTTCTGCAATTAAATCTAAATACGGCTTGCATATTATTCAAATGGTTAGCCGTTCTGGAGATGATGCAGTTGTTCGTCATATTTTAAGAATCCCTCCAGTAACGGATGAAGAAATTAAAGAAACCAAAGAAAAATTAGACTCAATTCGCAAAAAATTAGTGGATGGAAGTTTGGCTTTTGGCGAGGCAGTAAGCAAGTTTAGTGACGACGATGGAAGTAAATTTAGTGCTGGTGCTGTAGCGGGAAGAGATGGATCTACTTATATTACCATGGATCAGGTAGACAAAGAAATGGTGGTTGCGTTAAAGGATATGAAGCCAGGAAGTTTTTCTAAACCCCAGGTTTTTACCGATGAAAGAGGTAGCAAAAAAGTGCGAATTATTTATTTAAAAAACAGAACCGAACCACACCGTGAGAATTTAAAAGAAGACTATAATCGTGTGGCAAATAGGGCAATGGAAGACAAAAAGTCTGGCGTTTTAGAAAAATGGTTTAAAGAACATATTCCTACTTATTATATTTCAATTGATAAAAGTTTAAATTCTTGCACAGGTTTAGAAGAGTGGCGCAAGGCGGCAATTGAAGCCAGAAATTAAGTCAAACAAAAAACATTATTAGTCCCGTTAGTAAGCACTAATGGGATTTTTTTTGATTAGATTTTGAAAATTGAATGTACATACATACACTTAAAATACATGAAAACAGTACTACACAAAGCCAATTCTAGGGGTCATGCCAATCATGGCTGGTTAAATAGTTACCATAGTTTTAGTTTTGGATCTTATCACCAAAACGATCGAATGCATTTTGGTGCATTACGTGTTTTAAATGACGATACGGTTGCGGCTGGTATGGGTTTTGGAAAACATCCGCACGACAATATGGAAATCGTTTCTATTCCTTTGTTTGGAAATTTACAACACCAAGATAGTACTGGAAGAAACGAAATTATTCGTGCACACGATGTTCAAATTATGAGTGCAGGAAGCGGCATTGCACATAGTGAAATGAATGCAAGTAAAACAGAGGAAGTAAAATTTTTACAAATTTGGGTATTTCCGAAATTAAAAAATATTGAACCTCGTTACGAACAAAAATCATTCTTACCCGAAAACAGGTTGAATCAAATATTAACGGTGGTAGCACCCGATGATACTAACACTGTTTTTATAAACCAAGATGCTTGGTTTTCTTTGGGCAATTTTTCAAAAGATTTATCCATCGAATATCCAATAAAAAAAACAGGTAATGGGGTATATGTATTTGTATTAAGTGGAAGCGTAACAGTAAACGGAGAACTTCTAGAAAACAGAGATGGCCTTGGTGTTTCAGAAACAGCTATATTAACCATTGTTGCTAATACTGAATCTGAATTACTCTTAATTGATATTCCAATGGAACTAGCATAAAATCATATCCACAAAAAAAATCATTTGCATCGCATGGTAATTTTTTGTAATGAATAACCTAACAGAAATTATCAAATGGGTAAAATGGGCGTATTAATTGAATCTTAATAATCACAATAAAATCAAAAAAAACATGAAATTCTTACCACTTATTCCAGTGTATTTACTGGCAATTATTTACCTAGTTTTTGGATCTAATTTCTTTTTACATTTTATTCAAATGCCACCTATGGAAGGAAATGCAGGTGCCTTTATTGGGTTAATTTATTCCACCGGATTCTTAGCATTTGTAAAAGTCTTGGAAATTATATTTGCAATTTTATTAATACTAAAACCAACTAGAGCGCTTGGTTTATTATTAATTGCCCCCATTTCTCTGAACATTTTACTTTTTGAATTATTTATTGCGCACCAACCAGGTATTGGTATTTTATTAGTGGCACTAAATAGTTGGGCCATTTATGGTGCAAGAGAAAAGTATTTCGGTGTTGTAGCCAGTTTTAAATAATGCACCCCTTTTTTATAAAAGCATTTTTTTGGTTAGCAGCGTGTTTGAACATGGTATAAAAGCTGTTTATAAAAAACACGAATTAAATGTGGCGGAGTTGTAACTTCGTCACTTCTTTTTAACAACCATCATGAGCGACGAAATCAAACATGAATGTGGGCTAGCCTACATCCGCCTGAGAAAACCTTTTTCCTACTATTTGCAACAGCATGGTTCGGTAACCTATGGGCTAACCAAGCTTTACCTGTTAATGGAAAAACAGCACAATCGTGGCCAAGATGGCGCTGGTTTTGCATCTGTTAAATTGAATACAGAGCCTGGCAACCCTTTTTTGTATAGAATGCGCAGTAATGCGGCTCAGCCAATTGCCGACCTTTTTTTTAGGGCTGGTCAAGAAATTGCCGAGCTAGAAAAACACCAAACTGATATTAAATTGCACCCAGGCTTAATGAAAGGGCATTTGCCTTTTTTGGGTGAATTGCTATTAGGTCATTTACGCTATGGCACCCAAGGCAAAAACAATCTGGAATTTTGTCATCCTTTTATTAAAAGAGACTTAATGCCAGGCAAAAACATTGCCCTTGCTGGTAATTTTAATTTAGTCAATACCGATGAGCTATTCGATGCCATTAAAATGAATCCGGGTGATTTTCAAAAACAAAGCGATTTGGCTGCTATGATGGAAGTCATCCACCATTTTTTAGCAGAAGAAGATAACCTTCATCCTAATTCAGCAGATATTGAAACGGTGCTAAAAAAAGCAACTCCATTATTTGACGGCGGATATACCATTGGTAGCTTAATTGGCAACGGCCATAGTTTTATCATGCGTGATGCACACGGTATTCGACCTGCTTATTATTATATTAATGACGAAGTAATTGTTGCAGCAAGTGAAAGAGCTGCCATTAGAACCACATTTAATGTTGGCGAAAATGAAGTAATGGAACTCATGCCTGGTGCTGCTCTTATTGTAGATGATAACGGAAATTATAAGATTGAACAAATATTGGAACCCAAACAAAGACGAGCTTGTAGTTTTGAGCGCATTTATTTTAGCAGAGGTAGCGATGAAAAAATTTATCGCGAACGTATTGCACTAGGGCATCATTTAAGTAAAACAGTTTTAGACAGCATTAATTACGATTTAAAAAACACCATATTCTCTTATATCCCCAATACTGCCGAAGTTGCTTTTTATGGCTTGGTTAAAGGAATGGAAGAGTACCTGAATAAAATTAAGGTGGAAAGAATTTTAAGTTGGGGAAATGATTTTACGCCTGAAAAATTAGAAGAGATGGTGAATAGAAAAATTCGCCAAGAAAAAATTGCTATTAAAGACGTAAAGCTACGCACGTTTATTACCGAAGATGCTAATCGGAATGAAATGGTGCAACACGTGTATGATATTACTTACGGAACAGTTCGCAGAAACGAAGACACCTTAGTTGTTATTGATGATAGTATTGTACGAGGTACTACCCTCAAAGAAAGTATCATTAGAATGTTGTCGCGATTGGAGCCTAAAAAAGTAATTGTTGTTTCATCGGCCCCACAAATTAGATACCCAGATTGTTATGGTATTGATATGAGTAAGCTCGGCGATTTTATTGCTTTCCGTTCAGCCATTGCTTTATTAAAAGAGCGCAACATGGAGCATGTTTTAACGGAAGTAACCAATCAAATAATAGCACTCCAAAACACCAATCAATTACATACCGAAAACCTAGTTCGGTTAATATATAAACCATTTTCTCCCGAAGAGATTTCTGCTAAAATTGCACAATTAATAACGCCTCCAGGTGTGTCAACTATTGTAGAAGTCATCTATCAAACGATTGAAGATTTACACGATAGCTGTCCTACCAATACCGGCGATTGGTATTTTACAGGAAACTATCCAACACCGGGTGGCAATAGAGTAGTGAACAAAGCTTTCCTAAATTATATGGAAGGGAAAAATGTAAGGGGATATTAACCGCATATTATTAAGCAATCACAATAGAAGCGCTCAAATTGTATTGATGTTATACTCGGTAGCAAATAGCATTGATATTCATACCAGCACCAACCGAAGCAAACACAACAATATCACCAGTTGCAATACTGTGTCCTTCCATTAAATTTTTTTTAACCAAATCGTATAAAGTAGGAATGGTTGCAACAGAACTATTGCCTAATTGGTGAATGCTCATGGGCATGATATTATTAGGAACATCTTTGCTGCCCACTAATTTGTATAATGCTTTTACAAATCCTTCATCCATTTTTTCGTTCGCTTGGTGCAAGAAAAACTTATTTACATCGCTTACTTGTAACCCTGCTTTTTCAATACAATCTTTCATTGCAACGGGCACATTTTTAATTGCGTACTCATACACTTTTCTACCTTTCATTTTCATGTATCGAACTGTAGGATCTGAATTGGGAAAATTCGATTTTCCTAATTGCAAATAAAATGCTTCGTCTATACAATGGCTTTGTACACTAGTAGATAATATGCCGCTATTGGTAGTATTGGCATCTATAGCTTCTATAATACAAGCACCTGCACCATCGCTAAAAATCATGCTATCTCTATCGTGTACATCAATAACCCTACTTAAAGTTTCGGAGCCAATGACCAAACATTTTTTTGCCATGCCTGCTAAAATAAATGCATGGCCTTGAATAACACCTTGAATCCAACCTGGGCAACCAAATAAAATATCGTAAGCCACGCATGCAGGATTGCGAATGCCTAGTTGTTGCTTTACGCGAGAAGCCAGTGCTGGTAACACATCTATTTGAATAGTATCTTTTAAAACATTGCCAAAGTTGTGCGCAAAAATAATTTGGTCGATGGTTTCTGGGTCAATGCCTGCATCTGCAATGGCAAGCTTTGCCGCTTCAAATGCCATATCGGATGAATTGATTTCATTACTTGCATAACGACGTTCTTCAATGCCCGTAATGTCTTTAAATTTTTCTACAATCTCTGCTGCAGGTGTTAATAATGGTTTATGATCTTCGCCATAAAATTCAGCAGCCATAAAGTCGCCATTGGTTTTTACCATGGGAGGTATATAGGATCCTGTTCCAGTAATAATCGTTCTTGTTGCTGGCATATACAAGTCGTTTACTTTATGGTATGATTGTTTTGTTGGTTTTATAAGTACCGATCACCTTTATTCCTTTTCACTTCTGCAACGTATTCTTTAATAGCTTGCTCTTTGTCTTTTTTACAAATTAATAATACATCTTTTGTATCTACAACAATGCAATCGTCTAATCCTTGTATAACAATGAGTTTATTGTTGGTAGCAGAAATCATGCATTTAGTTGCATCAATTACAATTATGTTTTCACTGGTTACTGCATTTCCTAAATAGTCTTTCTCTAAATTATCATAAGCGCTATTCCATGTACCTAAATCACTCCATCCAAAAGACGAAGGAATTACAAATACATTATCTGCTTTTTCCATGATGGCAAAATCAATAGACACATTGGTGCATTGTGGATAGATTCTATTGATGGCTTTTTTTTCGCTTGCAGTATTAAAATGTTCTTTCTCGTTGTCGAATAATTCAAACATTTCTGGTTGGTATAATTCAAATGCTTTCATTACACTTTTTACTTTCCAAACAAAGATGCCTGCATTCCATAAAAAATCGCCGCTAGAGATAAAGGTTTTTGCCAATTCTAAATCGGGTTTTTCTGTAAATGTTTTTACTTTATAAATGCCTTCTGTGGCACTAGAAGTTGCGTGTTGAATATAACCATATCCTGTATTAGGATGCGTTGGCTTAATGCCCAGTGTTACCAGTGATGGCACTTCTATTACAAAATCTAATGCTTTTTGTGTAATGTTTCTAAACGCTTCGTTGTCTAGAATCATATGATCGCTAGGTGCTACAATTAGGCTAGCTTCTGGATCCTTTTGCAATAATTTATAAGAGATATACGCTACACAGGGTGCTGTATTTTTTCGGCTAGGTTCTGCTAAAATATTTTCGGCTGGCAAAAGTGGTAATTGTTCTTTTACAATAGACACATATTCGTCGGAAGTAACAATAAAAATATTTTCATTAGGAATAAAAGCGGCATAGCGCTCGTAAGTCCATTGTATTAAGGATTTTCCTGTATTTAAAATATCTAAGAATTGCTTTGGATAGCTTGTTCTACTCTTGGGCCAAAAACGACTTCCAATTCCGCCGGCCATAATGGCTACATAGTGATGTTTATTCATTCAAGAGTGGGTTATAATAATAATCGTATTAAATATTTTTACAAGATATAAAACGAAAGCTATAAACAAAAAAATTGTTTTAACTAAACGATTCCTTCTCGTACTAAATCGTGTAAATGAAGCACCCCAAGGTATTCATTGTTTTGCGCTACTAGTAATGCACTGATATTATTGTTTCTTAAAATTTCTAATGCTTCTACCGCCAAATTATCTGCACCAACTATTTTTGGATTAGGTGTTAAAATATCATTTGCGGTAATATGGTCTAGTGAACTACTTTTCTCTAGCATTCTACGCAAATCACCATCTGTAATAATGCCTATAATTTGATTTTGTTCGTCTACTACTGCAGTAATACCCAATCTTTTTTGGGTGATTTCTACAATTACTTCTTTTAAACTTGCGTTTGCTAATACTTTTGGACTGGCATTCTGTTTGCTTAATTCGCCTACGCGTAAATATAGTCGCTTGCCTAAATTGCCTCCTGGATGATATTTGGCAAAATCTCTTTCGCTGAAACCATTTAACTCCATCAAGCAAACGGCTATAACATCGCCCATAACCATTTGAACGGTGGTACTACTGGTTGGGGCTAAATTATTAGGGCAGGCTTCTTGACTAACAGTGGTATTTAAAACAATGGCTGCTTCTTTTGCCAAGAAACTATCAATATTACCCACCATGCCAATTAATGGGTTACCAAAACTTCTAATAAGTGGTACCAATACCTTAATCTCTGGGCTTTCGCCACTCTTACTAATGATTAGTACAATATCTGCTTCTTGAATCATGCCCAAATCGCCATGAATGGCATCTGCTGCATGCATAAATAAGGCAGGAGTTCCTGTAGAATTGAGTGTTGCTACAATTTTTTGGGCAACAATGGCGCTTTTTCCTATCCCACTAATAACCAATCGGCCTTTTGAAGCATAAATTAACTGTATAGCTTTTTCAAAATCGGCATTAACAAATGCCGATAAACCAGCTACGGATGCAGCTTCCAACTCAATGGATTGTAAGGCTGTTTTTTGTATAGATGGATTCATACAATGCAAATGTAAACTTTAACAGCTTAAACTTTTAATTCAAACTTCAGTTCGTTAACTTTGTAAGCCTATTTTTCCTTAAAAATGCCAAGTGCTATGCTTAAGTGAACAATCGTTTTAAAGCTTTGTAAACCGATTATCAATTTAAATGGGGGGATACCAAAAAAAAGTTTTAACTTTTAGAAATGCTAGATTCCCAATGATGGGATGGAAAATTGATTTTGATAAATGGCCACAACAATTAAAAAAACAACTGCAAAACCCGCAAGCAAAATAATAAATAAGCGAAGTTCTCCAAGAAAAGACAACACCGCCACTATTACCACAGAACATCAATATGATATTCATGGAGGGCTTGAAAAATATTTTGGTTTTAGAGAGTTCAAGGGTACCCAAGAAAAAGCAATTAATAGCCTTCTTAACGGTCAGGATACTTTTGTAATCATGCCTACTGGAGGCGGCAAAAGTCTTTGCTACCAATTACCTGCCATGATGATGGAAGGTTGTGCCATAATTGTATCGCCCTTAATTGCTTTAATGAAAAACCAAGTAGACTTGGTAAGGGGTTATAGTGAAAAAGATGATGTAGCACATTTCTTAAATTCTTCGTTAAATAAAGGTCAAATTAAAGTTGTAAAAGACGATTTAACAGCTGGTAAGACCAAGCTATTGTATGTAGCTCCAGAAACACTTACCAAACAAGAAAATCTAGCATATTTTAGCGACCTAAAAATTTCTTTTTTTGCGGTAGATGAAGCGCATTGTATTTCGGAATGGGGGCATGATTTTAGACCAGAGTATCGTCGTTTGCGCGAGATGATGGAAATTATTAATCCAGACATACCAGTAATTGCATTAACAGCAACTGCCACGCCAAAAGTACAAAGTGATATTGTAAAAAACTTAGGATTAAGAAAACCACATATTTATATTTCTTCTTTTAACCGTAGCAATTTATACTACGAAATTCAACCCAAAATTAAAAAAGACCAAACGGTAAAAAGTATCGTTAAGTTTATTAGTGGGCATAGAGGAAAGAGCGGCATTATTTACACACTAAATAGAAAAACAACCGAAGAACTAGCCGAGTTATTAGTGGCAAATAATATTAAAGCTGTTGCCTATCACGCAGGGCTCGATCAAAAATTACGCGCAGAAAGGCAAGACCAATTTTTGAACGAAGACGTACAAGTAATTGTTGCAACTATTGCTTTTGGAATGGGAATAGACAAACCTGATATTCGGTTTGTAGTTCACTTTAATATTCCAAAATCAATTGAAAATTATTACCAAGAAACGGGTAGGGCTGGACGAGATGGTATGGAAGGTTTGTGTGTATTATATTATTCGCACAAAGATGTTTCTAAACTAGAACATTTTTTGCGAGACAAACCTTTAAGTGAAAGAGAAGTTGGCGCACAGTTAATTGACGAAACAGTTGCCTACGCTGAATCTGCAGTGTGTAGAAGAAAAGTGTTGTTGCACTATTTTGGAGAAGATTGGGAAACAAAAAACTGCGGTAATTGCGATAACTGTTTACATCCAAAAGAGCGCATTGAAGCAAAAGATGATGTAGTAAGTATTCTTAAAACAGTCGTTGCATTAGACGAAAGATTTATAACCGATTATGTGGTAAATGTAGTGATGGGTAAACTCACCCCACAAATAAGTATGTTCCGCCACGATAGCCTTGCTGTTTTTGGAGTAGGTAACGATAAAGAATACCATTTGTGGAGTAGTTTAATCAGACAAATGTTACTAGAGAATTTAATAAGAAAAGATATTGAGGAATATGGCTTATTAAAAATTACTGAAAAAGGCGAGCAATTTTTAAAGAAACCAAGTTCCTTTAAAATAGTGTTGAATAATTTGTTCGAAGAAGCCAATGCCGATGACGACGAAGGTGAAAATGCCTCCCAAACTGGAGCTGCAGCTGATGACAAGTTATTTGAAATGTTGAAAGACCTTCGTCAAACAGAAGCCAAGAAAAAAAGCCTTCCTCCATTTGTAATTTTCTTAGAAAATTCTTTACAGGATATGGCTACTTTGTATCCTACAACTTTAGAAGAGCTCGAAAAATGTCAGGGTGTAAGCAAGGGAAAATCTTTAAAATACGGCAAGCCTTTTGTTGAAGTCATTGCCAAATATGTAGCAGAAAATGACATAGAAAAGCCCGATGATTTTGTCATGCGTAGTGTAGCAAATAAGGGGAATAATAAAATTTATATTATTCAAAACGTAGATAAAAAAATTCCTTTAGAAACCATTGCAAAAAACAAAAGCCTTAAGCTAGAGGAGCTACTAGAAGAAATGGAAACCATTGCAGCTAGTGGCACCCGGTTGAATTTAGATTATGCCATTGACGAATGGCTCGATGAAGACGATCAAATTGATATTATAGATTATTTTAAAAGTTGCCAAACCTCTTCTTTAGACGTGGCCCGTCAAGAATTGAGCGATAATGACTATAGTTGGGAACAACTAAAAATTATGCGAATTAAGTTCTTAAGCGTTTACGGTAACTAAAACTAGTTACCAACAAATAAAAACCTGCGAATTCCCCTTTATTTTGGGGAATTCAGCAGGTTTTTTTGTAATAATCTTTTTTTTCACCAAAAGCAGCAGATACGAACAACCAATTGTCAATTGATTATCAGACTTTTTTTGTGTAGTCTGAGCAGTAATATCCAATTTCCTACTGTGAAACCATTTAGGCCCTATTCTTTTGAATGGGGTCTATTTTTTTAAATAGGCATTAATACGGGTTTGGGCGTTTTCTCTAATACTCAGATAGTAAAGATTATAATCTGCAATATGGTAGTTCTTGGTGGTATAAAAGATATTGCCAAAAAAATGCGGTTTTACGGTCCAAAGCACCCCATCGCTGATAGTTGCATCTGCAACATGTTTTACCAAACTATTGAATTTTAATAAAATAGCACCCTTATTAGCTTTTCGGTCTACATGTAATTTTTGAGTATCCCAACTAAGTGGGTTGGTAACAATGGCCTTATTTTTTTCTAGGGTAATGGCTTCTGGAATATAGTCTTTTTGGTAAGTGCGCCAACTACATACACAACCAGTTTGATTGGGTAAACTGCAACTTGGAATAGCCGTAAAATAATTTGTTGGAACTGGCATTCCTATAACATAAGCAGCTACTAGTTTTGAATAGAGTGGCTTGTTATCAAAAAATTCTTTGAGTAATCTTTTGGTATGCGTACTTCCTTGGCTATGTGAGGCAATAATTATAGGCCTTCCCGCATTGTAATGGGCTAAATAATATTCAAAAGCAGTTTTTACATCTTGGTAGGCTAATTCAAAAGCGGCAATTGCTTCAGTACTGTCTTGTGCAGTTTTTGCATAATAGGCAGATATATGTGCTTGTCGGTACCTTGGCGAAAAAATCCTTCCTGCTGCATTAAAAACACTAGCCTGAAAAAGTATGGGGCTATAGTCTGTTTTAGCGTTTATTGTGGCATCATCAATTAATGCATTCCAGCCCATTGATTTTGCCTCATCGGTATAGGTAGTAGGATAAACGAAAAAAATATCTACCGCTGAGTCTTTCTGGTAATTGGCTAATAATGGCTTAGGAACACTATCCGAAGGGTCTTTTTTATAAGGATGGGCAGCCCAATAATGCAAATCGCTATAATCTGGTTTGCCATTGTTCAATGCTTTGAATTGATAGGCTTCATTAGCAGTTATAGCTTGCTTTTGAGTGCTACAACTAAATACTAGGATACTCAGTACGAATAAATAAAAAACACCATGCTGTTTCATATATCAAAGTTCTAAAAAATTTACCATATTTATTTAAATCTATATAAGAACTTTTCAATAATGCGTATCTGCATCTTCTTTTGTATTTTTAGTGTGATAAAAAATTGTCAGTATCATTTTAATATGCTTGTTATGGCAATACCAGTAGTTGATTTAGCCGCTTTTGTAAGTGGCAGTCTAGAACAAAAAACCAATTTCATTCAGTCTTTAGGAACTGCCTATGAAACTGTAGGTTTTGTAGCAGTAAAAAATCATGGAATTCCCGATGCATTAATTGCAGCACAATACGAACATGTGCAACAATTTTTTTCGTTGCCCTTAGAAAAAAAGCTACACTACGAAATTGCAGGATTGGCCGGACAACGTGGCTATACTAGTTTTGGTCGAGAACATGCAAAAGGCAGTGAAGCCCCAGATTTAAAAGAATTTTTTCAATATGGCCAAACGGTTGAAGATGCTGATCTAATTAATGAAAGCTATCCAGAAAATGTAATAGTTGCTGAGATTCCGGTTTTTAATGATACCATATTTAATGCCTACCGACATTTTGAAACAGCTGGCTCCGCTTTATTATCAGCCATTGCTAGTTATTTAGGTTTGAATGAAAATTATTTTACCCCACATATTCATAATGGCAATTCCATTTTACGTTGTATCCATTATCCACCCATTATTAGCGAACCAAAATCGGCTATTCGTGCAGAACAACACGAAGACATCAACTTAATTACTTTATTAGTTGGCGCTTCGGCAGATGGTTTACAAATACTTACCAAGCAAGGCGAGTGGTTGAATGTAACTTCTTTACCCGACCAGATTGTGGTGAATGTGGGAGATATGTTACAACGTTTAACCAATAACAAACTTTGCAGCACGACCCATCGTGTGGTGAATCCATCTCGTGATTTATGGCATACTAGTCGTTTTTCAATGCCATTTTTCTTACACCCCCGAAGCGAAATGAGTTTGGCATGTTTAGATAGCTGCATAGACGCAGCACATCCTAAGGCTTATGAAAATATCACTGCGGGTGATTATTTAGACGAACGTTTAAGAGAAATTGGACTAAAAAAATAAGCAGTTACATGTTTCGTCATATCCCTTTTTTACGGGCTGTTTTTTGGCATAGCATTACCGCATTTGGTGGTCCGCAGGGTCATATGGGTATGATGATGAAAACCTTTGTGCACCAACGCAAAGACCTTACTGAACTTGAATTAATTGAGTACAATGGGTTTTGCCAATTATTACCAGGCGCTTCATCTACCCAAACCTTAACATTAATTGGTTACAAAAGAGGCGGAATTCCACTAGCATTGTTAACCCTATTAATTTGGATTTTGCCTGCCAGTAGTATTATGGGTGGACTGTCTTTTTTAGTGAATTATTTAAGTATTAGTAATTCGCAACTAGGTGTTTTTAAATTCATTCAACCCATGGCTATTGGGTTTATTGCCTATTCAACTTTTAGAATATTTGGCATTGCAGTGCACAATACGATTACAAGGGTTATAATGGCACTAGCTACAGTGGCTACTTTCTTAGCTTTCAAAACACCTTGGATTTTTCCAAGTTTGATTGTAGTAGCCGGAATTATTACCAATTTTAGTGACCGTCGCCACCCTCAAAAAGGCATTCCTCCAAAAGAAATTAAGTGGGGAAATATTTTAATTTTTATAGCAATTTTTGGTGTTGCAGGTTATTTATCTGAAACGGCTACGCGCCAAAACTGGCAAAATAGAAAACCCATCAACTTATTTGAAAATGCGTATCGTTTTGGTAGCCTAGTTTTTGGTGGAGGCGATGTGTTGATGCCGCTGATGTATGAACAATATGTAACTCGTCCTAATACAAAATTGATACAAAATAAAAAGCGCGATGTATTGCAGATGGATAAGGCAGATTTTTTAACTGGCTCTGGTATGGTTCGAGCAATTCCTGGTCCGGTTTTTTCAATTGGGTCTTTTGCAGGTGGAATGGTGATGCGCAATTCCGGATTTACCCAACAAATATTAGGCTGCATGATAGGAACCATTGCTATTTTTTTACCTAGCGTGTTATTGGTTTTGTTCTTTTTTCCAGTATGGCACAATCTCAAAAAATATGCGGTCATCTATCGGTCATTAGAAGGTATTAATGCCGCAGTTGTGGGTATTATGACTGGCGCTACTTTGTATTTAATCAAGGATAATTTTCTGTTTGCCTTGTTTAATGGGGAGTCAATGGCCTTTGCAGATGCATTTATTGTAATACTAACTTTTTCACTACTTCGTACCAATCGTATTCCGGCACCTTATATTGTTATGGGCTGTTTGCTGCTTGGATGGCTTACCCAGGGTAGCTTTTAACCACTACTAGTTTACTGATTTAATATTTTTTTGTACATTAGAGTATGATCACACTTGCATTATACAATTTAAAAGGGGGCGTTGGAAAAACCGCAGCTGCAGTTAACTTAGCCTATTTGTCTGCAAAAGACGGGTATAAAACCCTTGTTTGGGACCTTGATCCACAAGGATCTAGTTCTTTTTATTTAGGCTGTGAAGCCAAAGTAAAAAACGAGTCGAAAAAGATTTTAAATAGCGAACTAGCATTAACCGCAGCCATTCAACCAACTGCATTTGAGCATTTAGATATTATTCCTGCCGACCTTTCAGCAAGGCATGCAGATATATTGTTTAGTGACATCAAGCAGTCAAGGAGAAAAATTGCGCAACTCTTATCGGGGTTAAAAAAAACCTACGATATGATTTTACTTGACTGTCCTCCAGGTATTTCTTTGTTGCATGATGCCATCTTTTTTGGCGCTGATTTTGTGTTGATGCCCAATATTCCTACTACACTTTCTATTAGGTCATACGAAACGGTGGTTGACTATTTTAAAGAAAATACTTTTGACGCTTCTAAACTGAAATGTTTTTTTAGTATGGTGGATCACCGAAAAAATTTACACCACGAGGTAATCAACCAATTCTACAAAGACAAGATATTTTTTAAAAATTATATCCCTTATTTGAGTGAGGTAGAAAAAATGGGTATCCAAGAAGCCCCATTGGAAACCTATGCAGCAAGCAGCTTTGCAGCACAATGTTATAGAGACCTTTGGAAGGAGGTAAAAAAGAATTGCGTGAGTTGATCTATGTTATTTCTAACAAATTCTGCAAAAGACTCGTTAATTCGTTGAACTTATCTTGTATTCTGCACTGACTGTTTTAATATTACAACTTAATACTGTTGTTTGAGAAAAAGGCTACACATTCTTTATTTTAGTTTAATCCTGGTATTTGGTTTGTTTGCACAAATAACCCATGCCCAAACCGTTTTAATTAGTGGTAGGGTATTTGATATTTCTGCAAGAAGGCCTTTGGAAGCAGTTGCTGTAATGAGTAATTCTGGACGGGGAACTATTACCGACTCATTGGGTAATTATCAAATTAGGGTTTTTGTAAATGATTCTATTTGGTTTTCTATGATAGGAAAATCTACTATGAAATTTGCAGTAGACACTATTTCAAACACCGATAATTTTGATGTAATGATTCATGTACGCTCATTTGATCTTCCAGAAGTAAAAGTGCGTAACAATTATTACAAATTTGATTCAGTACAAAACAGAAAAGACTACGCAAAAATCTTTGACTTTAAAAAACCAGGACTTCGATTGAGTTCAAACCCAAATTATAATCCGGGGAGTATGACTGTTGGTTTTGACCTAGACGAAATCATTAATATGTTTAGGGTTAAGCGTAACAGAAGTATTTTGAGTTTACAAAAAAGACTTCTAGAACAAGAACAAGAAAAATACGTAGACAATCGCTTTAGTAAATCCTTTGTAAGAAAGGTGACCAAATTAACTAGCCCTGAATTAGACACTTTCATGCGTCGATATAGACCAGACTATGATATTGTACAACAATTAAATGAATTAGAATTGGGTTATTTTATTGAAAAAAGTTTTGAGCATTATAGGGCTACAAAAAATAATTTTAAAGGAAGTTTAAGAAAAAGAGAAGAATAAAATCAAGCCATTAAATACTGTCTTTTTCTAGTGCTTTAATGGCCATATTTCCAATAATATGAATGATGGGTAGGAGTGCACCAAAACGTTGATCTGTTGATTTTCCCTGTTTCCATCGATGATAAATTTGTTGTAGAATAACTGCATTTTTAAACAAGCCAAAAACATAATAGAATACAATATTTTTTATGTCTCTTCCAGTTTTATTGGCATACCTATCGGCCAATTCTTTCCTGGTTAAATTACCTGCTAACCAAGTTAAATTATAGTGTTTTAACACAGGATCTTCTCCAGCTTCAAACCAATAGGCAAGGGTTGCGCCGAGGTCCATTAAAGGATTACCAACGGTGGCCATTTCCCAGTCTAATACACCTAAAATATTAGAAAGATTATGGGGGTCTAAAATTAAATTATCGTATTTATAATCGTTGTGTAATAATGTTGGAGAAAGTGTTGGTGGTTTGTTTTTTGTTAACCAATCTGCAATCAAGTTCATGTTTTCTATTGTATCCGTTTCTGCGGTTTGATATCTTTTTATCCAACCTGCAACTTGGCGTGCAGTATAACCATCTGGTTTGCCCAATTGTATTAAATCTGTTGCTTCAATATCAATGGCATGTAGGGCTACTAAATTATCCACCAAAGCAATTGAAATTTCGTGCATTGTATTTATATGCAACTGCAAGCCAGGCGCATTTCCCGCGCGCAAAACCACGCCCTGCAATCGTTCCATGATATAAAAAGGAGCGCCAAGAATGTTTTCTGCCGCGCAATAATGAATAGGGTGCGGAATTTTTTTATAGTGCGGTTCGAGTAAACTGAGAACTCGAAACTCCCTAGCCATATCATGTGCAGATTGTATTTGCGCACCAGCTGGCGGCATACGTAGTACGAGGTCTTTTTGTGCCGTTTGTAAACAGTAAGTGGTATTGGAATATCCGCCCGGAAACCTTGTTACACCAATAATTTTTTCAATGGATGGCGCATGCGCCATTAAATAATCATTGAGTAAATCAATATTAAATGATTCACTATTTTTTAAAGGAATAGCAGCATCAATAATCATTACTTATTTTTCTTTTTAATATCCAATCCATAAGTTTTTAAAATATTTCTTGCCATACTTTGTTTGTGCACTTCATCTGCTCCATCCCAAATTCTTGCACCACGTTCGTGTTGGTATAAATTAGCCAACATTGTTTGATCGGTTAAGCCTAACCCGCCATGTACCTGAATGGCTCGGTCTAACACTTTTAAAAACATATTCGCTACATAAAATTTGATGCCTGAAATTTGGTCGCGAATAGCTTTTGCTCCGTATAAATCTATATTATGCGCAGTACGCAAAACCAATAATCTTGCAGCATCAATTTCTACCCTGCTTTCTGCAATATAGCCTTGTATAAATTGCTTCTCACCCAATAAAACGCCTTCTTCAATTTCTCTAGTAACTGCGTACTTACAAAGTAGATCGAGCCCTTTTTCTGCAATACCAATCCAACGCATGCAATGGTGAATTCTTCCAGGTCCTAGGCGTTCTTGCGCGAGTTTAAATCCGGCGCCTTCTTGCCCAATTAAATTTGAAATTGGCACGCGGCAATTGTTGTAACGAATTTCTGCATGACTCGCCCATCCTTCTCCAGTCTCTCCAAAAATCGGAATATTTCGCACCAACTCAAATCCTGGTGTATGGGTTGGAACAATTATCATACTGGCTCTTTCGTGTGGTGCAGCACTAGGGTTGGTAACAGCCATCACTACTGCAAATGAAGCACCATCGGCCGAAGAGGTAAACCATTTGTGTCCATTGATTATATATTCATCGCCTTCTTTTACAGCAGTTGTGCCGAGTCTGGTAGGATTTGATCCAGCAAATTCTGGTTCCGTCATAGAAAAACAACTCCTAATTTTTCCTTCCAATAAAGGCTGTAAAAATTTTTCTTTAATTGCGTCAGATCCAAATTTTTCAATCAATTCTACATTGCCAATATCGGGTGCTTGGCAATTAAAAGTGTATTGACCATAATACGGCGCTAACGACATAATTTCACTTAACTGCCCAAATTCACAAAGGGTTAGCCCTAGGCCACCTGCTTCTTTTGTTAAGTGTAATCCCCATAAACCAAGTGCTTTTACTTTCTCTCTTTTTGCTTGTAAAATAATTTCAGTTTGCTTAAACGGCCTTGTTAAATGGTCTTTTTCTAATGGGATTAATTCTGTGGTAACAAATTCCCTAATAATTGGAATAATGTTTTTGATGCGATCGGTAACAAAAATTGGTTCCATAGTAACAATTTACAACACTGAATTAAATAGTATTTCCGCCATCTGCAGTAAAAACGGTTCCTGTGCAATAGCCAGACGCATCGGCTGCTAAATAAAGTGCCAAGCCCGCTATTTCTTCTACAGTTCCCATGCGTTGTATGGGCGACTGCTTAACAAAATAGGTTAGAAATTTTTCGTTCTGCCAAAGTGCTTCAGAAAATTTTGTTTTAATTAAACCCGGGCAAATAGCATTTACCCGAATGCCATCTATTCCCCATTCTTTTGCGGTTACTTTGGTAAGCATATTTAATGCAGCTTTTGAAATAGAATACATGCCTAGCCCTGGATCTGGCGAGATTCCTGCAATAGAACTAATATTAATTATAGACCCACCGCCTCTAGATTTCATTAAAGGATGCACCATTCTACTTAATTCAAAAGGTGCTTTTACATTTACATTCATGATTTTGTCAAATGCCCATTCTTCGCAATCTACCATTGGGCCAAACACAGGATTACTAGCGGCATTGTTCACCAATATATCAATCCCCCCATACTGCTCTTTGATGTTTTCTATTAATATTTTACAAGCAGCAATATCGCCTGCATTAGCCGCCATTCCTACACAATCGCCTCCAGTTGCTTGAATAGATGCTGCTACTTTATCTAACTCATCTTGTTTTCTAGAATTTATAATTACGCGCGCGCCACATGCTGCAAAATAGCGGGCTATTGCTTCTCCAATACCTTTGCTAGCACCGGTTATTAAAGCCACTTTTCCTTTTAAACTAAATATTTGATTGGCGTCCATTGTGTTTTTTTATGAGATGAAAACTAAGATCGTTTCATGGCTTTTTTCATAGCCATATAAAATTGTTCGGTTACTTTTTTTCTAAACCAAGTTGGTGCAAGTCTTTTTAACTGCCATAATTTTCTAGCGGATTTTGGTAAAATAATATAGAGCGCTTGTTTGCCAGCTCGGGTTAAAATTTCTTGTGCTACTTCTTTTGCTTCTAAGCCAGAGCGATCAATAAAGTGTTGGGTAGCTTTTTTTACAAAAGCCCCGCCCCGTGCGTATTGTACCACATTGGTTTTAAAATAGGTTGGTTCAATAGAAGACACTTGAATATGGTGTTCCATTAATTCTCCATACAATGTTTCGCTTAATGCTACCACCGCTGCTTTGGTCATATTATACGCAGCCATAGTAGGAGAGCAGGCGAATGCTGCAGCACTAGCTGTATTAAGAATATGCCCTGATTTTTGTTGTTTCATGGTTGGAATAAAATAGTAACAGCCATGAACAACGCCCATTAAATTTATACCTATCATCCACTCATAATTTTCTAAACTATACTCTTCAAAAACACTTCCATCTCCAACACCTGCATTATTAAACAATAAATCAATTCCTCCAACTTGTTCTAAAAATGACGCTGCCACAATTTTGTAGGCTTGCTTATCAGCTACGTCTAATTCAAATACTAGGGCTTTTCCGCCTAGCGCATTAATTTCTTGTGCAGCAAGCGCTAATTGTGCCTCATTAATATCGGCCATGCCTATTGTCCAACCTTCTTGCGCCAATTCAATACAAAAAGCCTTACCAAGCCCCGAAGCGGCACCCGTTATAAAAGCTCGTTTATGCGGAAATTTTTGTGAAAATTGATACATATTGTAAATTAATTGATGTTGTAATTCTATGCATTGAAATTACGTTGCTAATTGGGGAAACTTGCGGATTTGTTGAAATATTTCAATAGTTCAACCATTCAAATATTGTACACTAGCTAGTATGTTTTTTTTTCTATCTTTAAACACACAAAACTTTAGCCTTGAAACGTATATTTTTAGTTGTAACCGTCTTTTGTATCGTTACTGCCTGTAAAAACCAAAAAGTGGATGTTAAGCAAAATGCTGGCAACCAAAAGGTTATGGTGGATGTAATTGTGGCCAAGACCCAAAAGATTAGTAATATCATTGAAGCCAATGGTACTGTTTTAGCCAATGAATATGCAGAATTGCATCCCGAAGTAAATGGCCGCTTGATTTTTTTAGACGTTCCCGAAGGAACAGTGGTTAAAAAAGGCACTGTTATTGCAAAAATTAATGATGCCGACTTGCAAGCACAATTATCTAAAACAAAAGTGCAATTAAACTTGGCAGAACTAACCGAGCAGCGGTTTAAAAAATTATTGAACATTAATGGCATTAATCAAAACGACTACGATGTTGCTTTAAATCAAGTAAACAGTTTAAAAGCCGATTTAGCTTATACCCAATCCTTAATTGATAAAACAGTTTTAAAAGCACCATTTGATGGTTTATTAGGATTGCGTTTAATCAGCCAAGGCTCATTCGTTACAACTGCAACCGTTTTAACAAGCATACAACAAGTAAGCAAATTAAAAATTGATTTTACACTACCAGAAAATTATAGCAACCTAATTCGCAAAGGGAAAACGGTTGAAGTGGATATTGATGGCGGAAAATCAGCTCATAAAAAAGCAACCATTTTTGCTACCGAACCAATGGTTAATACAGCTACAAGAAATTTAAAAGTTCGCGCTTATTTAAATGCCACTGCAAATCCTGGTGCTTTTGTAAAAATATATTTAGATGCAGGAGAAAACACTAAGAGCATCATGGTTCCTTCTAGTTCCATTATGCCAGAAGCGAGGTCAAAAAAATTAGTAGTTGTAAAAAATGGAAAATCAGTTTTTGTTAATGTAGAAACAGGCGTTAGAACAGTTGGCGCAGTTGAAATTTTAAGTGGCATTAATGTTGGCGATTCTATAATAGTTACAGGGATATTATTCACCAGACAAAATGGACTTATTAAAATTCGGTCAGTAAAAAATATTGAAGATTTGATTCGCTAATTTTTTATTAGCTATTAAGCAGTTACATTATTTATAATTTTTTGATCCAAGGAATAAGATGAATATATCAGAATTATCTTTGAAAAGGCCAGTCTTGGCCACGGTGATGAATATCATGCTCGTGTTGTTTGGCGTGGTTGGATTTAGTTTTTTAGCAGTTAGAGAATATCCTGCTATCGATCCTCCAACTATTAGTATCAGCACTTCTTATACGGGAGCTAATTCTGATGTAATTGAAAGTCAAATTACAGAGCCCCTAGAAAAACAAATCAATGGCATACCAGGTATTAGAAGCATTAGTTCTTCTAGTTCCATTGGAATGAGTAATATTAGCGTTGAATTTAATTTAGGTGTTTCGCTTGAAACCGCTGCTAATGATGTGCGCGATAAAGTGAGCCAAGCCGCTAGAAATTTACCAGATGATATTGATGCACCTCCTGTTGTTACAAAATCAGATGCCAACAGTGATATGATCATTAGTATGGTTATTCAGAGTCCAACCAAAAGTTTGGCCGAGTTGAGTGACTATGCCGAAAATGTGTTGGTAGAAAAGTTTCAAACAATTAATGAAGTAAGTTCTGTTTCGTTACGCGGACAAAAAAGGTATGCAATGCGTATCTGGACGAATCCCGATAAATTGGCTGCTTACAATATTGCTTTCAATGATATACAAACTGCATTGAATAAAGAGAATGTAGAATTGCCTGCCGGAAAAATTTATGGCAACAATACCGAAGTGGTTATTCGTACAATGGGCAAATTAGTTACAGAAAAACAATTCAGAGACCTCATTATTAAAGAAGATGCTACTGGAATTGTACGTTTATCAGATGTATCTAAAGTAGAGCTGGGGCCAGAATTTGAGGAGTTTACTTATAAATACAATAGTGTTCCTGCAGTTAGTATTTCTATAACACCGCAACCGGGGGCTAACTATATTCGTATTGCCGATGAATTTAATAAACGACTCGATGAAATAAAAAAAGGAAACAAAACCGATATCGTTTTTAATATTATTATAGATAATACAAGAAATATACGAAGGTCTTTAGCGGAAGTAAAAGAAACCTTGCTAATTTCTTTGAGTTTAGTGGTATTGGTTATCTTCTTCTTCTTTCGTAATTGGATGATTGCAATCAGACCATTAATTGATATTCCAATCTCATTAATAGCTACGTTCTTTATCATGTATTATGCGGGCTTTTCTATTAATGTACTTACTTTATTAGGGATCGTTTTAGCTACGGGGCTAGTGGTTGATGATGGAATTGTGGTCACGGAAAATATTTTTAGAAAACTAGAAAGTGGTATGCCTATTAAGGTAGCTGCACTTGAGGGTAGCAAAGAAATTTTCTTTGTAATTATTTCTACATCTATTACACTTTCTGTGGTGTTTTTGCCGCTTATTTTTTTACAAGGATTTGTTGGTAGCCTCTTTCGTGAATTTGGAATTGTAGTGGCTTGTTCGGTTTTAATTTCTGCATTTGTGTCCCTAACAATAACGCCTGTGTTGAATGTTTTTTTGAGTAGAAAAAAGTTGGGACACGGAAAATTTTATGAAAGAACAGAACCTTTTTTTAAAGGTATGGAGTCTGGATATAAATATTTATTAACCGGGTTCTTAAAAATTAGGTGGATGGCATGGGTTATTGTGGCAGCCTGTTTGGGAATTATTTATTTTATTGGAAAGGGAATTCAAAGTGAAATTGCTCCTATTGAAGACAGAAGTAGTCTTCGGTTTACAATGTCAGCTCCAGAAGGAACAAGCTTCGATCGCATGCTGACGATATCTGATAAAGTAACCGATTTTTTAAATGATTCAGTTACAGAAAGGGATTATACTTTCAATTCAGTTCCTGGTTTTTCATCGGGTTCTGGTGGATCAAATGGGAGTTATGCCAGACTTGGTTTGGTGTGGCCGGAATTCAGAAAAAGATCACAAAATGAAATTGCTAATGATTTAAATAAAAAGTTAGCAAGATTTAATGATGCCCGCGTTTTTGCCATACAAGAGCAAACGATCTCTGTTGGTTTTGCGTCTAAGGGGTCCTTACCTGTTCAATTTATTATTCAAAATCTTGATTTTGAAAAAATAAAATCGGTCATTCCTAAATTTTTGGAAGAAGCCAGAAAAGACAAAACTTTTCAAAATGTTGATGTCAATTTAAAATTCAGTAAGCCTGAAGTACAACTTTCTATCGACCGAATCAAAGCTAAAGATTTGGGATTGTCTACCACAGATGTTTCATCTATTGTGCAGTCGGCTTTTAGTGGTGCTAGATCGGCCTATTTTGTCATGAATGGTAAACAGTACTCTGTAATTAACCAAGTTGAAAGATCTAGTAGAAATGAGTTGACGGATATTAAAAAATTATATGTTAGAAATAATCGGGGAGATAATATTCCGCTTAGTGCAGTAATTAAATTAGAAGAAAATAGCAATCCGCCAAGCTTGTATCATTTTAACCGATTTAAAGCAGCAACCATTTCAGCTTCATTAGCAGATGGCAAAACCATAGGCGATGGTGTAAAAGCGATGCAGGCAATTGGCAATAAAGTGCTTGATGAATCATTTCAAACAGACCTGAGCGGCCCATCAAGAGACTTTGTAGAGAGTTCTTCAAATACAAGCTTTGCTTTAATATTAGCCCTTATTTTAATTTATTTGGTATTAGCCGCTCAGTTTGAAAGTTTTAGTGATCCATTTACAATCATGATTACGGTTCCTTTGGCTATTGCAGGTGCACTACTGAGTTTATGGATATTTAATCAAACCATTAATATTTTTTCGCAGATTGGAATGATTATGTTGATTGGATTGGTAACCAAAAACGGAATTTTAATTGTTGAATTTGCTAACAAAAAAAGAGTACTAGGCCTACCTAAACGCGTTGCTGTTATAGAAGCAGCTACGCAAAGACTACGCCCTATTTTAATGACTACACTAGCAACCGCACTAGGCGCATTACCAATTGCAATTAGTTTTGGCGCCGCTAGAACGAGTCGAATGCCGTTAGGAATTGTGGTTGTAGGCGGGCTTTTATTCTCATTAATTCTAACACTTTTTGTAGTACCAGCTGTTTATACTTTTATCTCAGGAAAACGTGCTGCAGAAAAGCTAGAAATAATTGAATAAGCTACCTTTGTATGAAATAACTGTTTTATGAAAACGCCCATCGCTGATATACGTTGTGATTATCGTATGAAATCATTATTAGAAGCGGATGTTGCTGCCAACCCATTCGAACAGTTTACGCGCTGGTTTGACGAAGCATTAAACAGTGAAATTGAAGAAGTAAATGCCATGACTTTGGCTACTGCTTCATTACAAGGTATTCCCTCTGCAAGAATTGTATTATTAAAAGGATATGACCAAAATGGCTTTGTTTTTTTTACCAATTACCAAAGCCAAAAAGCAAAAGACATTGCAGAAAACCCATATGCTTCTTTGGTATTTTTTTGGAAAGAATTAGAACGACAAGTGCGTATTAATGGAAGTATAGAAAAAATTCACGCATCCGATAGCGATGCCTATTTTCAATCTCGTCCAGCAGGCAGTAGAATTGGGGCTTGGTCTTCGCCACAAAGCACCGTAATAGCAGATCGTTCAATTATTGAAAACAATTATGTGCATTTTGAAAAAGAGTTTGGAGAAAATTATATTCCCCGTCCTAATCATTGGGGTGGTTATGTAGTGAAGCCAACCACTATAGAATTCTGGCAAGGTCGCAGCAGTAGAATGCACGATCGAATGCATTATAAACTAAACGACAATCATTCCTGGACGGTGGAAAGACTGGCGCCATAATGATGAAATGATGCAACAAAAAACCGCAACCAAGGCCGCGGTTTAAATATTTAAACAAGGTTTATTCTGTTATTTTCTAGCCATTACTTTTTCAACAGCGGTTACAATAAATGGTGTGTCTAGGCCATACTTTGTTAATAGTTCTGTTGGTTTACCGCTTTCTCCAAATGTATCGTTGGTACCAATATATTCAATAGGAATCGGACAGTTTTTTGCAGCCACTTGTGCAATGGCATCACCCAATCCACCAATAACATTGTGCTCTTCAACCGTAACAGCACATTTGGTTTTGCTGATTGAAGCCAATATTGCTTCGGTATCTAATGGCTTAATAGTATGCACGTTTATTAGTTCAACGCTAATGCCTTTTGCTTCTAAAATTCTTCCTGCTTCAATAGCTTTCCAAACCATATGTCCGCAAGCAAAAATAGAAACGTCTGCTCCATCACTTAGTTTTTGTGCTTTTCCAATTTCAAAATCCGATCCATCCACTGCTGTAAAGTTTGGCCATTTAGGACGTCCAAAACGTAGATATACTGGACCTTCATAATTGACAATCGCTTTGGTAGCAGCCTTAGTTTGGTTAAAATCACAAGGCACAATAACGGTCATGCCTGGCAACATTTTCATCAAACCAATATCTTCTAAAATTTGGTGAGTTGCACCATCTTCACCTAGTGTTAAGCCCGCATGGGAAGCACATATTTTAACGTTTTTACCGCTATATGCAACGCTTTGACGAATTTGATCGTAAACCCTACCAGTGCTAAAATTGGCAAAAGTTGTGGTGTAAGGAATTTTTCCGCCAATAGTCATACCAGCGGCAATACCAATCATATTTGCTTCTGCTATACCTACTTGTACAAAACGATTAGGGAAATCTTTAATAAAGGGCCCTAGTTTTAAAGAGCCTGCTAAGTCTGCGGTTAGCACCACTACGTTTTCATTTTCTTTTCCAATTTCGTAGATGCCTTCGCCAAACCCACCGCGGGTTTCTTTCTCATTTTGTACTTGTATATCAGTTAATTTCATAACTATTGGTAGTTTCTTTTGATAGTGAATCAATTATATAAAATGATGCACTGGATATAAATTGCTGCAAAGTAAAGAAAAGAAGGGCAGTTTTGGGTAATTATACTCGTTTTTACTCCGATTATATTTCAGTGTCTATACAATGTCTTTTACATTACCCGTTCTTTTTAATACGCCCCAGTGTTGTAATTCTCCTTTAATTGCCTGGCGCAATGACTTAAATAATACCCATAACATCAGCCATCTATAAATTAGTCGTTGGGGAATTAACCAAACCAACTTCCATACTTTTTCTTTTGCAAATGCAAATGCAATACTAGCGGTGATGGCATCCACTATTATAAATATTAAATAATAAAGGCCAATTTTACCAGCATTGTCTGTTAGCAATCCAACAACCATTAAAAAATCTGCAATAGGGCTAAATAATGGGATGATGTATTTAAACAAAAGCATGTCTGGAAATGCAATAAACCCTAATGCTTTATACTTGGTATTAAACAATAATTCCTTGTGTTTCCAAAATGTTTGCATCACCCCAAAACTCCAACGGAAACGTTGTTTTAAAAACATCTTAACAGTTTCTGGTGCTTCTGTAAATGCTACGGCATTTTGTTCATTGGTTATTTGGTAGCCCAATTTTAAAATACGAATAGTAAGGTCGCAGTCTTCTGCAAGGGTGTCTGTTGTAAATCCACCAGCTTCTAATAAAACAGTTTTATTGAATGCGCCAATTGCTCCTGGAACCACGGTAATAGCGTTCACTTGCGCAAAAGCTTTTCGGTCTAAATTTTGACCTACTGTATATTCAATACTCTGCCATTTGGTTAATACATTTATTTCATTACCCACTTTTACGGTGCCTGCAACTGCGCCAATTTTTTGTCCTTCTAAAGGGTTTAAAAAATGTTGCATGAGCTTTGTTACCGCATCTGTAGCCAATTGCGTATCTGCATCAATACATACTACATACTTTGCAGCCGACTGCTCAATTCCATAATTTAATGCAGATGCTTTTCCGCCATTTACTTTGGTTAATATTTTTACTAATGAATTAGATTCAAATGCATCCGTTACTTTTTTATAAGTAGCATCGGTGCTGCCATCATCAATAAATATTATTTCAAATAACGGGTAATTGCATTTTAATAAATTTTCAATAGAGTTGACAGCATTTACCTCTTCGTTGTATGCAGGTACAATAATGGAAACCAATGGATATTGACTGATAGTAATTGCACTAATATTTTTTAGTTTCTCAGTTTTTCTTTCTAGTGCTGCTAGTATAAAAATTACTAAAAGTCTTATGGCACTTAATAAAAGAAACAATAAGAATAGGGCATACATAAGTGCCCCAATCAAATAGCCTATTTCGGCAAAAATATAATTGGCTTGAAGGGCATAATAACCACTGCCCTTAGGCACTTCAGGCATTACGTCTGCTGGTTTTTTTCCTAATAAATCTGCTACTGTGGTAAAAGTGTAACCCCTGCTTTGGAAAAACCGTATGATCTTACCAGTAGCTTCTACTGTTGCAGATCTGTCTCCACCCGCATCGTGTAATAAAATAATATTTCCATTTACACCACTAGTGTCTGTTTTATCGGGGTTGTTAATTCTTTTATTGTAAACAGCTACCACCCGATTAAAAATAGTATCTCCATTAAAGTTGGGTACTTCATCTTTTTGCCAGTCTTCGGGGTCAATACTTTCGCCAACAGTTAGGTAATTTTTTTTTCTGCTTAATGCTACCGGAATTAATTCCTCGCTTTTATCGGGTTCACTGTCTGCATTAAAAGGTGCACGAAACATAATGGTACTATGCCCTGTGATGCATTCTATTAATAACCTGGTTAAGTCCATTTCTAAATTAGCACGCTGTGTACTTACCTTGGCCATATTAGGATGAAAAAAAGTATGGTTACTTAACTCGTGCCCTTCTCTATAAATTCTTTTAATTAAAGGGATATTATTTTCTGCTTCTATACCTACTACAAAAAAGTTTGCGGGCACATGGTAATAGGCTAGTGTGTCTAAAATCTGTTTGGTGTATACCCTGTCTGGCCCATCATCAAAAGTGAGTACTAATTTTCTTTTTTTTGTTTCGCCAAATTTTCTAATCACATAGGTTGATGGAAGTTCGGTATACGCTTCTTCGCTAATGAGCATATCCACTCTGTCAATTTCTGGCGTAATCGTTCCTGGTGTGGGTGTTGCAATAACATCTAAAATTTCACCCTCTCCAATATAATCGGGTTTAGTTCCTGCAGGTACTTTACTAAACTCATTAAAATCAAAACTTTGTAAGGCTTCTTTGGTCATTGATTTGTGGTAGAATTCCCAAACCCTACTATCCTCACTTCCCAAACGCCATAAAGCAGTTCCTGCTAATCGATATTCTGTAGCAAAACGCAAAATATTAAAATTGGTAGCAGCATCTGTAAAATGCACTTCATGCAATGAGTCGGCACCATCGTAATATTGGTAGTGTAAATTATAAGTATCATTGTCAAAATCAACCACAGCATCGCTTTCCTTGGCATTGGCCAATGCTTCTTGATAAGAGAGAACTTCTACTTGTTTGCTTTTTAATTTCCAATCATAACCATACGCCGCCATGCCTAGAATAATTTTTGACGCAATAACATGGTCATCCATTGCATCTAGTGCTGCTTGAATCCAGCGTTGCGAAGAAATTGGTCCAGGCTTTGTTTCAGTATGATACTCATCATAAGCCATTAAAATTAAATAGTCGTTGTATTTAGCAAGTGCCTTAAAATTGTAGTCATCATTAAAGGGAATTACATCTTGCGAAACCAAAAAATTATTGGCATGTAATTGTGTGTATACTTCTTTTTGAAAAGCAACAATATCTTCAGCGCTACTTTCCTCTAATTCTTCGAAGTCAATATTTACACCTGCAAAATCGTATTGTTTTAAAAGCTTAATTAAGTCACTAATTAATTTTTGTTTTTTTATAGGGCTTGTTAAAATTCTATGAATAGCAGCACCCCTAAATTCTTGCTTAAAATTATTAGAAAGAATAGGCATGATTCTTACACCCGAAACTTTCATTAATTTTAATGCACGTGCGTCAATATTGGTAAATAAGGTATCTGCATTTGGGTCAATGAAAAACCACTCAGGAATAACCAAGTTGAGCTTTGAAATATTTTTTTCTAAGGAGTAAAACGATTGCGGATCCCATGCTACATAAAAAGCAGCTCTTATTCCAATGCTGTCACTAAATAATGGGGAGTTTGATAGATCGAGTACATCGTCATTTTTTCCGCCAACTTTTCCTTTGGCCCATTTAGCACTAATGGCATTTCTAAATCCTCGATAATCTTGTACCATTTTACTTTCTCTAAATGGGGCAACTTTATCGGTTAATACTTTTTTAATGGCTTTATTAGCCAAAGAAATTTCTGGCTCATTGTTATCCATATTTCTAATAGCAATCATAATTACCCCAATAACCAATAGCCCTAAAAAAAGCAGAAAACGGTAAGCGATTTTAAACCGCTGCCATCTTGCTTTTGATACAGAATGAAAAACTTGAGGTTGGTCTGGCATATTATTTGGCACTCATGATAAAGGCGAATAAACGGCAAGTTACTGCCGATCAGACAATTTCATATCACAAAAATAATTAAAACTTAGTTTTGTACTTTTATCTTTCTATGGCGGCAACTAAAAATCTTTCTTTTGTTCAAGTTTATCTAAAAGCAATATTGGCATTGGTTATTACCATTTGCGGCATTCGCTTTTATGAATATTTTTTAGTTGCTTCTAAGTCGTTTGTAAAACATGCATTGTATTTTGAACTAGGAGGCTGGTTGTATGATATTTGGGGCTGTTTGCTTTATGCAGCAATCATAATATTGCCATTATTGCTAATCAGTTGGGGAAGTAATCGGCTTGCTAGAATCGTTTTACATACACTCAACACTTTACTAATTGTTTTATATATCGCATTAATTGTGGTTTTTTCTGAACGCAATTCACCTTTTGATCATGAATTTTTTACTAGAAGTTTAAAGGAATCTTGGATGACATCAAAGCAGATGATGACTAGTGGACCTTTATTGTATTTGCCATTTTTATTATATGTAGCAATCTATTTTTTCTTGAACAATTGGCTATTTAAACCTTGGGTGATTAGCAAGGTGTTTGTACGCGTATGGTTAACGGCATCTATATTGTCTATCTTGTTTTTTTCATATGCTAACCCTTCCCAAAAATGGTTTGCTCAAAAAAAAGCATACTATTTCACTTCCAACAAATTTGTATTTTGGGTAATTGACAACTATCGATACTTTAAGAACAAAGACAATTTTGATGCTAGTAATTTATCGCCAGAAGAATTGGCCGATGCTATTGCGTTTTATCAAAAAAACCAACCCTTTGCATTTACAAGAAAAGACTTTCCACTACTACATGAAAATAATAGTAAAGACGTACTTGGATCATTCTTTAATTTAAATAAAAGCAAGCCGCCAAATATTGTGATATTGGTGGTGGAAGGTTTGTCGCGTGATTTTAGTGGCGATAATGCTTATGCAGGAAGCTTTACACCTTTTTTAGATTCGCTGTCTAAAAAAAGTTTAACCTGGGATAACTTTTTAAGTACCGCACCAGGAACTTTTGCAGCACATCCTGCCATTTCTGGTTCCCTGCCTTATGGGAAGCGTGGATTTTCTGTAATTAATGTAATGCCCAATCATTTATCGCTCATCAATATTTTACGATCAAATGGATACCATGCTAATTTTTTAATAGGGTTTAATCCTGATTTTGATAATATGGGTGGGTATATGCGCTTACAAGGAACAGATATGATTTTATCTAAATACGGAGCGAAATACAAAGAAATGGGTGTTGGATCAGAAGGCTGGTCGATGGGTTATCCGGATGATGCTTTATTTAATAGGAGTTTTGAAGTGATGGATTCCTTGCATGAATCGCCCTATTTAAATATCTATCATACAGGCACAACGCATATGCCTTATTTGTTTGACCAAAAACCGCACTACGAAAAATTGTTCGATAAAAAAATGTTGGGAATACCCAATACTTCTACACTAAAGAAAACACTCAAAGAAAGCAAAGAAGTTTTGGTTACTTATATGTTTGCCGATGATTGCTTCAGAGATTTTTTTGCAAAATATGCCAAGCGAGCAGAATATGCCAACACCATATTTTTTATTACTGGCGACCATCATATTGGCTCTTTCCCTTCTACTTGTGGCATAGATGATTACCATGTTCCATTGATTGTGTATTCGCCAATGTTAAAAGAACCCAAGAAATTTTATTCTGTAAACTCACACAATAATTTGGCGCCAACCATTTCGGCGTTGGTATTAAATAATTATCCGGCATTACAAAACAAACCCAAAGAAGTGAACTGGCTTGGTGATGTATTAGACACTTGTGTACGTTTTAGAAATACACATGCTATGCCGTTTATGGAATGGAGCAGAGAAATGACTGATTATATTTATAAGGATTATTATCTTTCTGGAGACGAGTTGTATCGCTTAACACCCAATTTGCTAGAAGAGCACGTAGAGAGCGATTCCGTTAAACAGTACATGAAACAATTGCTCAATAATTTTAAGTTGATCAATTCTTATGTATGCGATAATAACAAAATTTTTCCGGCAAATAAAGTGATGCCAACAGGTGCAAAAGAATTGCTTTTAGAGTATTCAAATCCTTCCACACAAAAAATATTTACACAAAGTTCCGACACTACTATATTACCAGAAATAAAAATTCCTATTGGCGAAAAGTATATCTATGTAGAAGTTTCTGCAGAAATTAATTTACAAACACCAGGCTTAGAAGATCAACCTTCGTTTCGGCTGTCTATTATTGACACTTCGCATAAAGGGCGAAACTTTTTATTTTATACGCACCATAATATTGTGCAAATGACCAAAGGAGATTATATAGAAAAAAAATGGAACACTACCACTACCAGTGATTTGCTTACAATAGACGAATACAAAAATTATCGAAATAAATTATTTGATCTGTCTTTCTATACACAGGTTTTACCCATGAACTTATTAATGCGAAATTTAAAAGTTAAAATATTTGGTATTAAATAGCCAAATATTTTGAAAAGATTATCCTTCGAATGTGCTGTAGAAATAAGGTGTTTTCGCTTCAAATTCAGCGCTACAAGTATCCACCATTTTATAAACACGTGTAATACCTAAGGCTTTCCTTTTTTCATATACTTCGTCTTCTGTGCAGGTATTGTTCATGATTTTAACAATCTGCAAGTCGCTAAATCCATTCTTTTTGGCTTCTTTCAGTAGCTCAGTAGGAATAGTATCTAAAGAATATTTGACAATTTCTTTTTCAATCTCACAAATTTGTTGAATTTGATATAAGAACCAACGATCAATTCCAGTTGCTTGTGCAATAGATTTAATAGTAGATCCTTGCATTAAAGCATCTTTGATTCTAAAAATACGATCCCATTTTGGTATTTTGATATATTCTACAATCTCTTCACTCTTCATTAAACTCTTGCCATAATAACCCAATCCAATCGCTTCATTTTCTAAACTTTGACAAGCTTTTTGAATGGCTTCGGTAAAGCTTCTTCCAATAGCCATTACTTCTCCCACGCTTTTCATTTGTAATCCTAAAGTATCATTGGCTCCTTTGAATTTATCAAAATTCCAACGAGGAATTTTTACAATTACATAATCCAAAGCAGGCTCAAAATAGGCAGAAGTTGTTTTAGTAATTTGATTCTTTAATTCATCAAGCGAAAAGCCTATAGCAAGTTTGGCGGCAATTTTAGCAATTGGATAACCAGTTGCTTTTGAAGCCAAGGCCGATGAACGGCTTACGCGTGGATTAATTTCTACAGCAATCAATTCTTCGGTTGCTGGGTTAAGTGCAAACTGCACGTTACATCCACCGGTAAAATTACCTAAAGAACGCATCATTAAAGTGGCTTTGTTACGCATATCTTGGTATGCTGTGTCACTTAGGGTCATTGCTGGCGCAACAGTGATACTATCGCCTGTGTGAACGCCCATGGGGTCTAAATTCTCAACAGTACAGATAATAACTACATTATCATTAATATCTCTTAGTAATTCTAATTCGTATTCTTTCCATCCCAAAACAGCTTTTTCTACCAATACTTCGTGAATGGGGGAAGCTTTAAGTCCTCTTTCTAGTGCGGCATCCAAATCATCTTTGGTATGTACAAATCCGCCACCAGTTCCACCTAGGGTAAAAGATGGGCGAATTACTAGTGGAAATCCTATTTCTTGGGCAAATTCTTTTCCTTCCAAAAAGCTATTGGCTACCCTACTAGGGGCAACTGCAATTCCAATACGAACCATCAATTGGCGGAATTTTTCACGGTCTTCTGCAGTGTCAATGGCAGCAATATCCACCCCAATCAACCTTACCCCGTGTTTTTTCCAAATCCCTAATTCGTCGGCTTCTTTACATAAGTTTAATGCCGTTTGTCCGCCCATTGTAGGCAAAACCGAATCTATCTCGTTCTCTTCTAAAATTTTTTCTATACTTTCAACGGTCAAAGGGAGCAAGTAAACCTTGTCGGCCATCATTGGGTCGGTCATAATGGTGGCAGGGTTGCTGTTAATTAGGATCACTTCAATCCCTTCTTCACGCAAGCTACGAGCAGCTTGAGTGCCTGAATAGTCGAATTCACAGGCTTGACCAATAATAATGGGTCCAGATCCAATGATTAAAACCGATTTGATGGAGTTGTCTCTAGGCATATTTGCAAAAAAATAAATTGCGCAAATGTAAGGTCAGGAAGCCAAAAAAGGCATTAATTTTTTAAATGGTTTTGAAAAATACCAACAAAACCAATTTTTTAGGGTTATTATTGATTGATTGAACACATAAATAAAATAAAATGGCAGTATTAAAAGAAGGCAGTAAGGCACCCCTTTTTAAAGCGGTGGATCAAAATGGTAAAGCAATTTCATTAACTGATTACAAAGGACAAAAGTTAATCTTATATTTTTATCCAAAAGACGATACGCCAGGATGTACCGCACAGGCTTGTAATTTAAGAGATAATTATACTGCTTTATTAAAAAAGGGATACCAAGTAGTAGGCGTAAGTACCGATAGTGTTGCGAGCCATAAAAAATTCGAAGAGAAATTTACCCTTCCTTTCCCTTTAATTTCAGACGAAGACAAGAAAATTGTAGATAAATACAATTTATGGGGCGAAAAAAAGATCATGGGTCATACCTATATGGGAACTACCCGTACTACTTTTTTAATTGACGAAACTGGTAAGATTGTAAAAATTATTGTAAAACCCGATACAAAAAATCATACCGAAGAAATACTAGCTGCTTGGGCAGAAGGTTAATAGGTGATTGAATGATAATATCTTCTCTATAAATTAGGGAGGATATTATTATTTAAACAATTGGTAAACAATAAAACTCATTAGATAGGCGAGTCCTGTCATGTAAGTAAATTGAAATACTGGCCATTTCCAAGACT
>Ga0214919_10000407_pt1 | contig 73318 bp, 81 predicted proteins | sample LL1503_MetaG_FD_177994 | JGI IMG/M metagenome (GOLD analysis project Ga0214919, IMG submission 177994) | Freshwater microbial communities from Lake Lanier, Atlanta, Georgia, United States - LL-1503 | ecosystem: Environmental > Aquatic > Freshwater > Lake | place: USA: Georgia | collected... | reverse complement strand
TAACTGAGGCTGCTATCTCTTCGGTAGTTGATTTGAGCATTGTATACTTCGTATGCGTTGGAGGTGAGTTCAATTTTTACTTCTTAAAGAGCTTGAGTTCCTCCGTCGCGTAAGCTCTTTACTTGCGAAACAGCTTGAACGTGCCCTTCTTGGCAACATAGCCCAGCTTGCGTAAGCGCTTGATCGCCTTGAGGCCCGCCGCGTGCTTCTTCTTGCTCACGACGCGACCGTTCTTCGTCTTCATCAGGTCCTTCTTCGTCAGGCCGCCGGACGTGTGCTTGGCAGTGCCGTGGTAGACCTGCGCATGGCTGCCTACCGTCATCATGCCTCCGTTCTGGCGGGTGTTGCGGCGAGTAACGTTATTCGTCATTTATAACTATAGCCTAGATTTTATTACGCGGCTGTCCAGGCACAAGCCTTCCCCCTCTTCTCGCTCACATACAGCGCCTTATCATTTCCCTTCAGAACGGCCCCGCAAAGTGGCCCAGCGCCAAACGGTGGGGAGTCTCGTGTGCGATACTTCGCCTGCGTCGTGGCCTTCACTAACGACACCAAGCTGGCCTCGGAGATGGAAGGCACCGCCCGCTCCTTCACCAGCTTCACATAGCGCTTCAACCTAGATGCTGTGTGCCATAAAATAAGACGAACACGATAGATTTCCTCTTCAACAGTAAAATCCCCGTAGTTTTCAACTGTTGGTAGATACTCGGGGTTTTCAGACATGAAAACCAGAACTACCGCGGCAGGAATCTTAGTCTTTTTTCTTGTGACGTTCTTGACCATCCTATCCTATTGTCACATAGAAAGCCTGGGAACACCACCACGCCCAATTTCCTCTATGAGTGCCGCCATCTGCTTCGGATCGTAGACTCCAGCGAAGTGAACAAGAAAATCACCATGCTCCCACAGTGGCTCTCCAGGAACACCGCGTAGATAGGCATTGAAGCGCTTGTGCTGGGTCGTAATCTCCGTGTGAGCCAGGTCGTCGGGAACCGTCTCCAGCAACTTAATCATCGCAGCGTTCTCCCACCAGATATGGTAGGTCAAGTCCGTCTGCTCACCAACCCGCCGCCAGTAGTCCCGCATCCACGCCGTATTGCGCATGAGCACGTTTCCGCTGTTAATATGTGCGCACGCGTCAATACAGAGGAGCATATCCTTTCCTGGAGGCAGTAAGGCACCCATCTGGTCCTCGACACGGAGGGAAGGATTCGTAATCAGAACGTCAGCATCGGAAAGCCAGACCAGAGCACCCTCGGGCAACTTGGAAAAAACATTTAGAAGAAACGGAATCTTTGACCACGGAATCGGCTTGTTGCGGTCCCAGAACTCTTCGCCGCCTTCCACGTAGCTATATCCATGCCTGGCAGCATAAGCCCGCTTTGACTCCAGGGCCTTCTCCAGACCCTTCTTGAAGTCTGCTCCAATCACCATTGTCACGATAGTTATTGGCATCTCTGCCTCTTTTTGTTATTTCAGTTTAAGCCACTCGGGTCGTCACCCTGCACAGGTGCAACCACAGCAGCACCCTCGGGTCGCGGCAAGATATACCGCACCATCTCTCCCTGATACATCATCATCCCCACCAGGGGAACCTCTGGAACAATCTCCTGCCCCTCAAGATACTGGACTTCCTGATATTCCTTATAGAAGATGCCGTCCACGAGGCAGAAGAGGACCTGGTCAACAAGCTCCTGGAAACCCTCTGGAAAGTAGCTGGCAACCTCTGGCCGCTTGAGGCTGGCGATAGTCACACCCTTTGTAACCTCGTCAGTCAGCTTAACAGGAAGGAACCACTCTCCATTCTCTACAAAGAGCAGTGTATCACAAGTCATAGAGCCGCGGTTCAGCGTCCAGCCAGGCTGGAACTCGCCGCTGGATCGCAGAACAGGGAATTCCTGTTCCATCATCTTCAAGAATGGGCCGAGGACGGGATGCTCATCCGCATACCGAAAGGTCACAAGCTTATTCTCATGCATATAGGCTTTACAGTCGCGCACGGCGGCATCCCTGTGATTCTTACAGTGCTTCAGCCCAAACATCCACTCAATATACATGGACCTTTCCTCTGGATTCCCGCAGTAGAAGCAAGCCGCCACTGTCATACGAAGAGTGCGCGGCTTGAGACATGTGTGACTTGGGTTCTCCATTTTACTCGTCAACAAACCGCCGTCACCCTTCAAATTTTCTCCTCGCACATAAGATGGCCACTGACCGATACCAGCCCCTCATAACCGGCACAACAATCATCTTAGAATGCTACCGCGTATTCACAGGCACACTTCTCGTTGTCTTCGTGCCAGGCGTATGTAATGGTAAACGATGTTTGCCTACTGAGAACTATCAGAAAGGAGACACAGTCTATCGCATAGGATTCGTGTTTAATTTCATCACACTCCTCTGCTTTATCAATCTATACAGAGTTGAACTGATGCGAGAATACAAATTCAATCACTATCTTCGTATCGATCATCACGCTCCAACCGACTCCGAATCGGTAGGTAAAGAACTGGTGAAACTAGGCGAACAGAGACAACAGAAGATTCTTACTATTAATAATGAGTATCAGAATGTAGGCGCTATAACAATCATAGCGGTTATCATAAACACTGCCATCAGTATCTATGTGATTGTGAATGGATATCTAGATGATAGAGAGCCGACGGTCCTTGCAACCAGCACCGTCTTGCTCGCAACAAAACTCTTTGATGTATTCATGGGGTTCAATGCTGATAAGAATGTGCTTACGTCTTCGTATAGACGGCAGAAGGTTCAGTTCAATATGGTGAATCCTGGTAAAATCGTGACCGAAGGTCCTACGATGGACAATGGTAAAATTGAAGTGGCGGCCGCGCCCTAGCTACTCACAATGCCTTTCACATATGAACGCGACGAGGCTGGTCTCTATGTCTGCCCCCACTGTGGCGACAAGAAGCGCCTCCCGTCCACAATGAATATGCATCGTCGGAAGTGTGAGGGCGATCTACCCCACGAGTGCCCAGCCGAGGGCTGCGACTATAAGTGTCTTTCTAAGCAACGTCTTGAGCTTCATGTCGCTGCTAAGCATCCGAACGCCAAGGTTGAACGCATTGTCCCTCTTCTGAAGTGTCCAGTGGATGGCTGCACATTTCAGACGCTGGCAAATGGGAATCGCCTCATCCACTTTATGAGGAAGCATTGTATCACGGAGGCCACCAATATTCTGAATGAAATGGAGACCACATTTGATTGTAAGAGGTGTAGGAAGTCGTTTCAGTCAAATACTGCCTTCCAGTATCACGCCGCCCACTGTATTACGGTTGCGGATACGGCAAAGGCAATTCTTCTGCGGCAGCTCCTGACGGTGTAAAAACCCCAGTATTTATAAGCATGGAAACCTTCTTTTTGCTAATTCTTACGTCCTTTCAGCCGCTGTATATAGAGTGTAATAAGATTGTGCGCAAACAATGCGAGCAATATAAGGTCCCTGTCTTGTTCCTTTTTAATGGAAAACTTCCAGACGGATATACTCTAAAACCGGACGAGCGAAACCTTGACATCGACGAGGCAAATCCTGGGATGTTCTTAAAGTTCAAGGCGGCGCTGAAAGAAATCTATGATATGTGTGACCCAACCTATATTTTGCGATGTAACGCGACGACTTTCATTAATTTCAAAAAACTACACTATATATTTTCAAAGTTGCCAAGGGAGAATTGTATAGCCGGTCCATTAATATTTGCTACAAATTATCCCGAGTTAGATACATATTGCCAAGGGTCTTCTATTATTCTCTCAAAAGACGTTGCGAAACGTTTGGCATATGATGCGAATGAAAATGATCCGTGTATCTATAAATATGCCGATGACTTATGTATAGATATTTTAACTAGAACATATGCGTATAAGTATGACACCGCATTGTTTACAGCGAGAATGGAAGGATTGTCTGTGATTCCAAAATCATATGATTTGAATATACAGGCGCCCCACGTGTTTTTTCGGATTAAGAATGACTTTGCAAACCGATTTGAAATAGACTACGAACTCTGGAAAATACTACACCATCTCTTTGATATTATTCATTATAGAAATGATTTCATGCAATAGGCCTCCGTCATGAGGTCCCTAACGACGATGCTAAAACTTAAGAAAGGGCAAAGCCCTTTCTTAACCGTTAAGCCTATCGTCTAATAGTCGTTGGACATTAATTTTAAGAAAGCCGTGGCTTTCTTAAAATTAAGTCACGACGTTAATCCTCCTGAAACACCTGCACCTGCATCAAGATATTATACATGTGGTAACCGAGGGCCGCGAATCCAGCCATCGCCAACAGCTCGTAGGCGGGGCGCGGCGTCTTCTTTCCATAGTATCCAATATACACCAAAAGCGGTGCAATGAGGAGAACGTGGAGCAGATTCACCCACAGATAGGTGGAGCCGACCTTCCAGCGGTAGGCAGCCTTCACGGCGTGAACCATGAAGACGACGAGACCCACTGCAAAGAGAACCCAGTAGAGCCAGTCGGGCGTCGCGGCCCTAGAGAAGGCGACATACAAGAAAAGGGGCACAACGATGGCGATATGCGCAACGGAGACGATGACGTGGGCGTTCATTACTACTACTTGATAAATATTTATTCTAAAAGGTAATATCGCCGAAAATATAAGAAGAATGCACATTTTGATATATTTTACAACGATCGCTTTCATAGAGTATCTTTCTCTCTCCCTTATTCTCAAAGATACCGAGTATGTAAATATTTGATAGGCTGATAAAGTGTTTAGAAAAGTCTACAAGTTCTTGATAGTTTTCTGTATACATATCGTAATAGACAAATACAATCTTTGTCTCACTTTCGATTAACGCCAGCAATCTTTCTACACGACGCTTGAATCGTTCATAGTGATCTTCATTATTTATCAAATCATGATGATTAAATAGATTACCACTGCTTATTTTATGATCTTGCGGATGGAGAGGGTTAAATCCATTTACTAGGTGATGTTTCGTCAATACATCTGTATCAAGGTATTTACAATAAAACCTATGTCTTGTTGATGATTCGCAAATTCCAGGTTCATATTGTTCTCTATCCAAAAATGTCTTGAATTTATCATCAATACAGTGTTTTATAATCTCTAAACTGGAAAAGATGTAGTCGAACGGATAGGATTTATTCTTAAGATTTTGTAGTTTTAATAGATCAGATGTAGAACAATTAGGGCCTATACTGATAAACTCCATTCTATCATTAATATTTAATTATTCATTCAAAATTAAACCCCAACCACGTCAGAAATATCTCTTCTGTATCATCTTCAGCTTGATCTTCTCTCCGTGCTTAGCAAACTCCTTGCGCATCTCAAGATAGTCATGGCTTTTATCTGCAAACGGCGTGATTGTATACTTGATTAACTGGGCAGTCGCATCCGTATTGAGGTCAAAGAGCTCAACCGGGTAATATGTCTTATCCCACATGAAATACACATTCTTCTTACCCACCGCATAGGGATACGGGACATCGTTGTTTCCAACCGGCGAATAATACTTCACGATTGTGTCATCCTCGACGGGTTCAAAAGAAAAAACACAGTCGCCCACATGGACATAGCGCTTTCCACTAATCTGTAAAAGCAGCGAGTTTCCCTTGGCCCATCCCACCTCTTCATAATGAGGGTCCTTCATGAGATTGTCGCCCACAAAGATTCGCTCATATGAAGTCGTCAGAATCTTGGTGCCTCTCTCATACTCGTCGTCCACGAGCTTCGTCTTATAAACAACCGCGTTCTTCTCGGACTTCGTGTCATCCACAATAAACGGCCGCCCGCCATTGTCGTGAATCATATATTTCGTCTTTCTTGGTGCCATCCCTATCTAAAGTGAGTCCGTAAAAGAAGTGCGGCGTGTTCTAACGCGCCCTCCATCCACCCCTGGCGCAGCGAAAAGCTCTCGCCGCATACATACAGTCCAGGAAACGGATTCAAAACCTCCTCACTCACAAGCTCAGGTCTATAGTCACCAGGCAGCCAATAGCTGACGCCGTCCGTCCACGGATGCGCCTTGAAGAATGTGGGATCGGGTATTTCCCTCTCAGGAAACAGTTTACGCAGATCGGTCATCACCGCGTTCTCAAGTCCTTTCTCGCCCTTTGCGTCCATAATGTCCATATAATGCTGAGCGTATATATTGTCCGTATAGGACACCATCGCCACACCCTTCTCTTCGTTCATAGGCAAGAAATAGCGAATTGGCGACGTTGTCACGATGCGCGGAAGCCCTTTGAACCAGACCCCCTTCGTAGGAAATACAGCATAAATGCGCATCAGCGGCGACATAACAACGTCTTTTAGTGGCGCCCAGCGGCGGAATGATGGCAACTTTCCGAGGGCGCTCGCGTGCAGCGCCAGAATAATCTTCTTGGCTGAGATACTCGTCTTGGGTCTAGTTGCACCATCCTTCCAGGAACCAACGTAGAACTCGGCATGTCCTTTCTGCGCATCAATAAGTTCATACTCGGTGCGAAGAACTCCACCCCTCTTCTTTATATCTCTCGCCAATGAATCCACCAATGCGCTCAGCCCTTCTTTACAGACGGAATAGCCAGCGTGCGTCTTCATCTCCCCGAAAAACTCGCGGAGCGCCATATCTGCCCGCATGATAACGACCTCCGCGTGATAAGGAAAGCGATTCATCCATTTATGTGTGGCTCCAGGCCCATATACATCATACATAACTTCTTTCAGCGTGTTTTCTGCTAAAATCTTGTGCGGCAGCATCTGAAGCGGGCCTAGAAGCACATCAATGGCGGGCTCAAAGTGATTCTCCTCATAGTCTGCAGAACCCGTCTCCCTGTATTGAAGACCACCTTCTATTGGCACCGTATGTAACCCATATTCCTTTATAAGTGCATGGACCATGGTATGCGAGTCTGAGATACGTCCTGCACCAATCTCCCATTGGAGGCCATCTTTCTGATATGTGACAGCCCGTCCACCCGCCTTCTTGTATTTTTCACAGACCATCACAGTCTTATTGGGATTGTGTTTGAGAATCTCTCGAGCACAATAGAGGCCTGCTAGACCTGCTCCAATTATAAGTATATCACATGCCATTCTATGATGACTTCTGAAATATTTGTCCCACCCATTCGGCGACTTTTTCTCCATCGGAAATCTGGACCTGACCAAGAATCTTCGTCTCACGAATCGCCATGAACGACGGGATTCCCTTTACATTGCAGAATCCAGGCGTATAGTTGTTGCGATCCACGTCGCACTTCAGCCACTTAATCTGCGGATTCTGTGCAACAATCTCGGCGAGCTTAGGGGCGAGGCGCTTACAGGGGCCACACCATGTCGCCGTGAAGTATACAATTGTGCAGGCATATCCGGATATATCTAGCGGCTTCTTCACAGGTTCAAGAGGCGCATTCGCGGCGACGACACCATCATCCTCGGGAGCACGGCCGATCAGGCGCTCGAAGTCACTGTGCTCATCAAGATACTCCATCTTCTACCGTATATTTCTACCAAGTTTTTAGGCGCTTCTGTTTCTTACTGCTGACAGCGTAAACCCAGAAACTGCAAAGAGAAAGAGGAGGCCGATGGCAATGAAATCGCCTCCGACAGTGTGATCCGCCGATTTAGTTTCAGGAGCACCACCGCCTACCATCTTTGCCAGCTGGCTTACAGATGGTATACCTTTTGGCATACCTGGAATTGCTGGAATCCCTGGAATCGCTGGTATAGCCGTAGCAGGGCCCTTGAACGCGCTATAAGCAGTATATCCAGCTAGACCAGCCGTCGCGCTACCAAACATTGTCTTTGCAGCTTTTGCAATTGTGCCAACTGGAGCCGGTTTATTTTCAAATAACATAGCAACTCCATATAAAAGGGCCGCCGCCGACGTAAAAAGCACATTTAATAGGGACTCGCCGCCTTTTCCTAAGCCTGTCATACTCGTAGCAAGTCGCCCCGCGCCAATATTTCCCCCTTCATAAAATGGAAACTTCAGGCCTTCTGTTGCAATTTTCTCGGCATCCAAGCTCTGTAGAATGTCGTAAAAATACCAAGAACCGAATGTGATTAGATTTATAAGACCCTTCGCAAACGCCGTTTGTGTTGAGCCTACAGCATAGTGGTCCACTCCTGCCATTCCAGTCACTGGAAAGACAGCAAGAACACGATATAGCCAGACCGGAATCTTTAAATCTAAGACAGCTGCCATCCTAACGGTAAGTATGCTTTTTACACGGTAAAAAGCACTCCGCCAAATCCATTCACGATTCGTAGCACGTTATGATTCACAGCATAGACACGGATAGTTCCGTTACCGCGAGCTGGCGACAGATTCGCGTCAGGTGTAATCCCAACGCTCATAGTAATATTGTCAATACGAGAGGCATTCAGACTGCCACTCGGCTGCTGGTCCTCGGGCCGAAGAGAGAAGCTATAGAGATAGATAAACTCGTCGTTTGGAATGTTCGTATGATATTGCCACGGCTGGACAAGACGGAAATATCCAGCATCGCGAGCATCAAACCGCTCCTGGCCATCCAGCTGAATGGATGCCGTAGATAGAAGATCCAGGCGAACACCTGTTTCATGTGTGGCCAAGCTGCTGAAGTTGAACCACTCGTGATACTGCGCCATGATATCGCGCTGGAGCACCCAGATGAACTCCTTGCACGGGTGATTGAACTCCAGCGGAACAATCGCCGTCGTGTTTCCAGAGGGTATAGACAGCTTCGGCGTATACTGGATCTGCTCAATGAGATATTCATGCGTGCTGCTCACGAAGCGTCGACGCTCCTCCACATCAAGAAACACGTAATCGCCCCACAAGCGCATATCCGTAATCTTCGCAACCTTCACCTGTGTCGTCGTGCAGTTAGCAACCAGCTCATTGCTGTAGAAGAGCTGCTGAAGGGGGCGGAGCTTCACATTAATACGGATAGGATGGTATTGAAGAGCAATGAGCGGTAGATAGACACCAGGATTGCGATTGAACCAGAAGCGGAGAGGGATATACAGCTTCACGCTACCAAAGTCGGGCGTCGTATAGGCAGCAACCTTGCCAACCATGTCGTAGAAACCGTTCTTCTGATTCATTGTTGTCGTGAGGGCGGACCAGATCTCCATCCACTCTCCCGTCTGTTTATCAATCTCCTGTTCACCAATCTCCACACTGATTTCCTCAATAAGGGCGTGACCAATACTGTTACAGTAGGATGCAAGTGTTCCATCCGTATGGTAGAGTTGCGGCAACGTAACCTCTAAGACAATAGGCCCCAGCAAATCGCCGCGACGGGGGACGAGGCAGCTGAGCCGCTTCCCGAAATCAGGGTCGCCGTCAAAATACATAGACTGCGACTCAATCGAAAAGTTCGTATACCGTCTATACACCATCTTAAACCAGGTGATTTGGGGATTACCCGTGATGAATACATCCTGTTTTCCCTGTGCTACAAGTTGTAAAAGACCGCCACCACCTGTCATACTACCATGAACTATCAATTTAGAAGTTTAGACCCCCGGGTTTCAAGTAAGTAAGCTCAAAAGCTTCATTAATTTTAAGTCTCACCGGTAGGATGGACCCCTTTTCACAAACTGGTAATTCGGATGTAGTTATTCTTCAGAGTTTCTACGCCATTGATTCAAACACAAATCTACCAATCACTGCGCGCTATCTTCTTACAACGGACGGCAGTGGAGGAATCATCTGGGAGGATATTTTTACGAATATGTCGGGTTACTCGTCAAATATAAACAGTGGAATTGGCTATCTACCCTCCACTATTAACAGCTTCTCCAACTCAATTACCTTCATGTCCACCATTGAAGGAACTGGGTTCAGCACCCTCTCAACGAGCATAGGGTATGGCGGTATACCGGGCTCCATCACGGGCCCCCAGTTGTTCAGCACAACAGCGGGTCTTGGCAAATATGGATATGTTACTATACCGAGCTCTATTAGCACACTGGATGGACTTGGAACATATGGCTATGTCAGCACCGCAGGTCTAGCACAAACTGTTGTTAACCTCTTCACTACACATTATGATATGTCTACAATGATTACCAGCACAAATGTGGGCCTCGCCACCTTCGGATATGTGAGCACAAGCCAGCTCACGAGTAGTCTTCAGGGACTCACCACGATTGGATATGTAAGTAATGCACAGCTCCAGAGCACCGTATCAGGTCTGGGTAAATTTAACTATATAAGCACAGCTGCTCTCACGAGCACATTCACGGGCTCCCGTGACAGAATTTTTTTGACCTCTCAGAGCTCTCTGAACGGTCTCGGCTCTCTCGGATATGTCAGCACACAGACATTTCTCAGTGCGACGCAAGCACTCCTCAGAAATATCAATGTGGACAGGGCCGGAAACCTTGTCGTCTACAATGCAAACGTGACGGTCTCGTCTCTTCAGAGCATGTCCTTCTTCAGCACATTCCACAACTCATCGCTCACATTTAAGGGAACAAACGGCCCCATAACCGCATCCACGACGGGGCGCGATCTCTATTTCTCAACGGCTAACCTCCAGTTTACGAACCATTCAAACTTTATAACGCCGGCGACGAAAATCACCCTTGATATCTATCCCACTTTCCTCTTCTGTTATATGAACCTAACGAATACTACAACAATACTCCCGTTCAGCACTTTCTTGACTTACAAGGGCTCCCCCATGCTCCATACAACGAATAACTCATGGATGGTTGCATCGGGGTTTACGTCAGGAACATCAAACTCCTTCCAGACCCCTCTGAAAATGTCTATCAATGGGGCAAATATTTATGGAAACTACGACGAAGACTATGTGCTCACCCACCGCCTCGTCGACGCACTCAGCTTCAATCTCAGCGGTGGACTGACAAATAGTAATGTGAATATTTACATGGCATCTACGAATTCTGTCTTCGTTACGATGCAAAATGGTTCAGTATAAAAATAAGACCCGTTAAAAGAATGGCGGCCTCTTCACGGTTGACCGAAGAGTATGATACGTTAACTTTATATAAGATTAACACAATACCTTCTCCTCCAGCATTTACATCACTTACATCTGACGGTTTGGGGGGATCATACTGGTCTACAATATCATCACCAATGGCCTATGTGAGCGCATTCAGAACCTTCTCATTCTATCCCGAATCTCAGTTTATAGCCGACGCGAGTTTCAATACTCTATCTTATAAAGCCGGCACTGGAATTGAGTTTATTCCAATTGGCGAGAACAAATCGCAAATAAACGGAAATTTACTTGCAAGTTTGGAGGTGCCTGGTCTTAAAAGTATAAGCTCTGGCACCAACGCGATCGCATTTTCAACCTTCTTTTTCTCCTCTCTTGGAAATACTCTCTTTACAACAGACCCAGTCACGAATACATTGACATATGAAATTCGCTACCCGTTTTTCAAAGTAGGCGATACAAGTCTCCCGCTTGATGATACTATTTCAAGTATGACATTTGTCGGCAGCAATGCAATGCTTGTAAGTACAAATAATATACAACATGCTTGCAGTTTTATAATTGGTATAGGCATTAGTTCCTATACGAGCACTGGGTATGGTAGATTGTGGGAAAACACAAGCACTATTAATGGCTCATTCCGAAGCAGTATAGAGAGTTCATTTGTGACATTCTCCAGATTTTCCACTGGCCTACTGGCACTCTCCACAACAACTGGTATCGATGTATCTACTTTTTACCGGTCCACCGTCTTTATTAACTCTAGTATTCGCACATCCATATCAAGCTTTTCAACGAGCGCATCCAAGTTTTACGCAGATATCGAGGGGTCTGTATCTACCTTTTCAACTCTCCTCAGTGTCAGGATGGAAGCGAACACGATTGCGTCGACGACGTCCATTTTCGGTCAATCAAACTTTGTAATGCCTACTCAAAGTGTCGTTAAAAACCTCGTCTATACTCTTCAGGATATGTCAAATTATATGAGCTCACAAATTATCAGCTCATACGTAATACGAATCACAACATCTAATCTGCTAAGCACAACACTAAATCTACAGTCAACAATCACAGGAACCTCTTCATATATTGTAAGAAATGAAGGCGTCCAGTGTAGCACATTCTCAACTCTTATGACGAGCACCTTCGCCAATTTCCTGATAAGCACCCCGCGTTATATCAATATATGGTCGACCCCCGCCTACACGATCTATTCCTCGGTTCAAACGGCAAAAGGAACGAACTATGATACACTCCTCTCAACTTGCGAAGTATCGCTCACCTCGTTCGTAAAATATCTCACCTCGTCGTCTCGTGTTTTCATAGAATATTCCCCATGCTACTCATTTAATACGGTCCTTACACCGAACACGTCAACAAATCTATATCAGGTATCAACCTTCATCGCCTATGACAGATATATTGTGCCGAATGCCGCATTCACCGATTATATAAATCCGGTGAATATATATAATCGCACTAATAGGTTTGAGATTAGCACCGGTTATTTGTTTGCGCACAATACACGTCCTTACATCTTCAAGCATCTTCATTCAAGCATTATGTATGTAGATAATACAAAAGCACGGATTCGCGAATTCAACCCTCTTGGTGGCGCAGTTCTCCCTTCACGGTATCTTACAGATTGTGATCTGAGTCTGACTACCACGACAACATGGACAAACTACATGTCTCCTGATAACGCTATTACAGTTTGTATTTATAACGCAACTATATAACAATTTAAGGAAACAATGCCTTCCTTAAATTCTAGTCTCACCGGTAGATGGCTTTGCGTCGTAAAACACTTGACGTAGATTTATTAACTCTCCGCAAAGTTAATATCAGAGGAGATCGGAACTCAATCGTTCCATCCACGTCTGTGCTTATGAGCGATGGTATAGGAGGGACATATTGGTCTCTTGTGAGCAGTGTAGGCACATATCCGAGTTTCCAGCGAATCATTGTTGACTGTAATACATACAGTGCCACACCCTCATCGCAGTCATTCACGATTATTAGCGGCAACGGTATCGGCTTTCTTGACGCAGGTCCCGGGTCAAACGCCACATATATCTATGCGAAGGCGTTCCAGACACTCGGTGTAAACGGCCTCTCCTCTATTAATGCTGTAACGAACGGCGTGGTCACCCCAAGTATAACCCTTTCATCTATGGGTGGACTTCAGCTCTCAACTGACACGACGAGCCAGACAATCTATTTCAACGCCGGTCTCAGATATGTAAATGCAATTCAAAATTTACCCGCCTTTTCAACCAATCTTATTGCCGTCCCATATACGCCTCTAGTTATTACGCCCCTATATTCAACACTCGCGTTTTATGGAGTTGGCGATATTAATGTATATGCTGACCCACCGTCAAACTCAATTTACGTCGGAATTAATGGATATACTGCGCAAAACTATGCCGATTTATCTGGCACTGTCTATTCGCTCAGTAACACCATGATTGGATATGCAAATCAGCTTTATGTGAATAAGGCTAATTTTTCAACAGGTCTTATGTCGCTTTCAACAGATGTAGGGCGCCAGCTATCGTCCTATCAGATCTCATCAACCTATCTGACGCTTTCTACATATACAATGTCGAATGTATCAACCTTATCAACATTATATTCGTCACTTTCGACGTCGGTGTGCTTTAATATTTCAAGCCTCTCCAGCTATTTTTATACAGTCAACCAGTCAACCCTCTCCACTTTCATTTATAATCAACTTGCCAGCACGGTCGCGGGATATTCGTCTTTCTATAGCACAGTAACGTATTCACAAGTCACCAGCACTCTCTCAAGTCTGAATTCCTTTGCAGTCAGTTCCTTGTCACTCCAGAGCACAACAACAAATCTAAGTTGGCAAATAAGTTCTGTTGCCGCCTCCTCCATTGTCCTTACGCAAAATTCTCTCTCCACAATGTCAACGACTATGACGTCATCCTTTATTTCTTATTTCAATCCGAGGCTGAATATTTTGAGTTCGCTTGGATATAGTGGAATACGTGGAGACAATACTAAATTTACGTTTGACGCAAATGGTCAGCTTATTATAAGCACAGTGGAGTTCAGTTTCAAGGATCTCACAAGTAGTATACGTTCAAGTCGCGCCGATATCAGTCTAGAATATAATCCCGTCTTGCTGTTTCCGATGGCATCGGGCGCAAATGTTGTGCCGCAAAACGTCTCTACCTATATTCAATATAAGGACGGAACTATATTGAATAACGTCACATTTAGTGACTATATGTCATTTAATCAATATTCTGCTGGCGTAGGTGCGGATGGATTCTTTTCCAATCTGTATTCCAAGCATATACGCATGAGCATAGATCCTGGTTTTGTTATGTCAAATGGTGTAAGCAATTATACACTCTATCACCGTCTGTCTACCACCTCTCTCTATATAAATGGGCTCAGCCAAGCATTCAATAGCACGTGTCATATTCGGACACCGGTCCAGAATTCCCTCTATTTGAATCTTTTTAATAGAGATTAAATGCAAAGGCGTTCGCTGTTCGCTGTGCCGCTCACCGCAAAGGCGTTCGCTGTGCCGCTCACCGCAAAGGCGTTCGCTGTGCCGCTCACCGCAAAGGCGTTCGCTGTGCGCCCGCAAAGACTCCACATTTCCTCTGCCCTCTCTAGATGTCGGCTAGTGCTCGCAGGACGTTTGATACAGACAATATAATGCTTCGCACAGTGTATGCTAGAGGCTCAAACAATACAAATATTCAAAGCACGCTGGCGCTTACGGCAGATGGACGCGGTGGTACACGCTGGGTTCATCCCAGTAGTTTGGGCACCTATTCGCTCAACTACATTTCGACAGACGTCTCCCTAATTCAATGGGACCTTTCTCTGAACAATGTCTTCTATCTCACCGGTGGCCAAGGCGTTGGAATTCAGAGTTCTCCCACAAACTCCCACCAGTCCATTGTCTACGCAAAAGCCTACCAGGCACTTCACGATATAAATACAGGGTCCAATATGACCCCACTTGATGCGTGGACTCCAAATACAAATTACTCAACCATCTATTCCACCATAAATCTTGCAACCACGAGCTGGATGGTGTATCCCTCTATTTGCTCGCCCACACAGACACTCTACTGGAATACAAATCCGATAAAGTTTCTGGTAACTGGAGGCGTGTCTACAATAAATACAGACTATATTGTGAGGGCCCGCCCCCTGTCAACCTTTTACTCGACATGTATTTTAAACAATAATCCCAGCGATACTTTTGTTTCATCTATGGACTATACAGCTTATTTTTATACATCAACATTCTATCAAGAAGTCAACATAGATAGTGTAAATTCCACAATTCGCTTCTTGGGGGTTCGCGATCTTAAACTCACAACGGTCCTCCTGCCCCAGCGCAGCGTCTTCTTCAGTCTCAGCACCTTTACAAGCGAAGGCTATCTATCGTTGAGTGGAGACACCTCAGCTCTTCGCACCCTCTCCACAACGATACCTTATCACTATCGCAGCACACTTTTGTTAAATTCGTCCAATGCCTTTCTTAAACAGGGCTCTCTTCTCAACTATTTATCGACTCCTTACACGGGCACCTTTACAAGGACCTATATAGCTACTAACGGCGGACCTCCTATACCCCCTGTTCTCGAAAATGTTACAAGTAGTATAGGATTTCCATATACATCACAGGGATGTCGTGGAACGAATATCATTGCGACGTCAAATGGTGTTGAAGTCGTTCCTGGATCTGGAAAATTCTATACAATTAATTTAACAGAAAACGCCAATGTGTATACAGGAGACGCATATATCAGCACTCTTACGTTTAGTATGGCATCATATTCCACAATCATAGACAGAAATAATAAGACATCAATCACAATTGACTATACCCCTAGTTTTCTGTTATCACCGAATAGCACGCTGGGAGCATCAGCAATTGCGAATAATGCGTTTTCATTTTCCACATTCTTAAATTGTGGAGATGAAACTGTCCCAGGCACCGCCGTTGAAGATTTGTTTTATGCACCAAATCAGTATCCTGTCCAAAATCCCTTGTATGGTCGTTTAAAAATAGAGATACCAAAGAACTATATAACCTCGCATTACACATGCACGTTTACAGTTAACCATTATTTCCCGAAGATGATAGCTGGATATTCAAACAGGGATTCAATTGGCACCTGGCCAGCTATTGTAAATCTATATACGCGCGCGGGCCTCTCGTCCGCCCAGATTACGTCCTACACCTCAAAACAGAATGTGGCGTATGTCACAATTATTGGGACGTAAGGGGAAAGCCCTCTCGTAAAGCCACCTCAATAGCCCACTCTTCCAGCTTCCCACCTACAACCGCAGTAGGGCGGTAAGGCCACGGACTCATATACACAGCATTCGGATGCTTGTGTATACGCATCCACGCCAAGTGTTTCTCGCCCCCACTCATGAACCATTCCTTGAAATAACGCTGACCTTGCCGATTCTCCGCGTAATTGGCGCGAATTTCTAGAATACGCCGATCCGCGTCCGTCAAAGGTCCAGGATTATCAATATCAAACTGCAAGCATAGACGATTATACCACTGCAGAAGAGGCATTGGGCGCCAAATACACATCTGGAATGTAAATAAATAGGTATCCCGCGTAGCATCCAACACCTTCCAGCCCTCCGAATACATGACGTCATCCTTGTGCGGCCCAGGACACGGCATCCAGCGAATGCTTTTAATCGTCTCGTCCCGCTCCATCATCTCCATACTGTCTTCAATGGCCACGAAATCTGGAAACCGTTCAAGGAGAAAGTCCTCTTGAACGGGGATTATGAATTCATACCCGTAGGAGAATCCACGAAAGGTTGCTGCACGAGATGCCAGGAAACCCGAATCCTTCTCGGTCAGCACATTAATCTTCACGCCATATGTGGTCCTCACGGACTCAATGATGGGGTGGTCGGGCACTTCTGTGGAGATCCAGATGTCCCACTTGAGAAGAGGGGCATATCGGCGAATGAGCCCGATATGTAGTGGAAGAAGATAGAAATACTTGGGAGTTGTGTTAATAACATAGGCCACATCTGTTCTATCCATTTATTGTAAAAATGCGTTAAACTCTTAGACCGGAATAGAAACAAAATGCTTCGTCTCCTTTCACTCGCTGCCTTAGCAGGAATCGCAGCGGCGCAAGGCTCGTGCACGTCTTTCGCCACTTTAGTCCACGGCACGACGGGCGCACCGCAAGGTCTCGGTACACCCGATTGCTCTTATATTCAGGCAAATGCTGCAGCAATTTGCAACACCCTCGGCAGCTGGGACATTATTAACGGAGACGCGTGCCAGATGCGGGGCCCTGGATACGGCTGCCAGTTTTCCAACACTCTCTTCTCGACCCAGGAGACCTTCTACTGCCAGCTCGGCCCTGCATCCACGCCAACGGCAAGCCAGAGCTCTCTACCCACGGTTTCACCCAGTGCCAGCGCATCAGTGTCGCCCTCTCCTAGCTCAAGCCCCTATGCGTCTACATCTGGCACAGAGTCAGCAACTGCGTCTCCAGCCACAAGCCCCTCTCCGTCTGCCTCGGCGTCTGCATCGGCATCTTCAGCCACAAGCCCTTCTCCGTCTAGCTCAGCTGCGTCAACATCTACCCCAACGGTGTCAAGCAGCACATCGGCTTCGGCGACTGCTACAGCAACCGCCACATCAACACACACCATCAATCCTGTGTATGTATATATAAATACTACGACCCTCGTACCTGTTACAGTCATGGATACATCCATTGGCAAGGGTCAAGCAGCCGCAATAGGTCTCGCTGCCATTTTCGGCACCTTCACAGTCGGTTGCCTCTGCCTCGTATTTATTATGAGACGCCGCCCCGCTGAGAATGAACAGCTTCCTGTTTCTAGTCGCCGTCCCTCTATGGTAGTTCGTGATCCACCGTCTCGCCGTCCGTCAGGTGTTATCTTAAAATCTGAAGTATAAGAAATGGATAGAAGTCCTCAGTGGGCAAAGAATGCGGCGAATGCGGCAAAAAGGCGCGCCATGAATCGCACGAAACGCAATCAGAACAGACGGTTTAGCTATGTATCGACTGGACGCAATGGCGAGTATCAGGAAGTACCTACGACTGTAATGAACAAGGAGGGACGTAAATATAAATTTTTTCATGGGCGCAACTGGTGGAAGGACCCCGAACAAATAAGCGGCCCCCCGATGCCAAATGCATGGCTTCCTGAAAGCGGATATGGCGCCAGCCCTCGGCCTTACTATACTATGGTGCCACCTGAACAGAAGATTGGCGTATATAATGAGGCAACAGGTGAGACAGCCTATGGTGGCAGACGTCGTAAGACGAGACGCAATCGCAAGACGAGACGCAACAGTCGCCGGTAAACGCACGCGGGTCTAAGCATTTAACACATTCTTCATAAAGAATGTGGGGAACGCATCCTAAAACCGGTAAACCCATCAGGATTCTTCAGATGGAGACGAGCATCTCAAAGGACAGGAAGACGATTGTATGGCGTGGCCCTGATACCCCCTCCAACCGGTCATGGTCTCGCTGGGAGGTCGGCGCCGTATCACGCGCGTATCTAACGCCTACCACAACTATTCTTCTTCTGTGTGACCCCGCCGAAGCCGCCGCCGACGCCGCCTGGCTCCGCACAGGTGCATGGAAGGGTCTCACTATGATTCTCGCCGCACGCGACACGCTCAATATCCTCGGCGAGAACGCGCTGAAGGAGATGGGAGTCGGCAATATGATTTGCCTGGAGGAGATTGCGGACATCTATCCGTTCGTCGGCGCAGCCTGGGACGGCACGGCGAATGACGCCGCCCTCCTCGCATCCATCCTGATGCGCATGAATCGCGCATTCGGTGTGAATCCCAGCCCTCTCCGCTCCGAGACGATGATAAAGGCGTTCCCTGAGCCACTACAAGAGCCCCATCTCTGGCTCATCAGCCAGTTCTATCTCCCTGAGAAGCCTAAGAGGGCGCGCGAGATCCGCCTCTGCCTCGAGAAGAATATGGAGTGCCCTCTTATTGATAAGATTGTCCTTCTCAACGAGACGGATCTGAGCCCGCACTTCCCCCCTGCTTCCAGCGACAAAATTCAGCAGGAGGTCATCGGCAAGCGACTCACTTACGCTGCCGTTATCCGCTGGATTGCCACCAACACACCAGCCAACACGCTCTGCGTCTTCGCAAACTCCGATATCTATCTGGATGAGACGTGGAAGGCCCTCTGGTCTACCGCAATGGAGGACCGCTTCCTCTCCCTTCTGCGCTATGAGGCTGCAGACGGCGTCCCTGATGCCAAGCACGTGCTCTTCGGCCCCCGCCCCGATAGTCAGGATACATGGGTCGTTCTAAGCGACAGCGTGAAGTCAAAGCAGTGGGATTATAAGTCCCTAGATTTCAGCTTCGGCCGCGCTGGCTGCGACAATGCGATTAATGTGGAGATGCTGCGGGCGAAGTTCCTCGTAGCTAACCCCGCGCTCACTCTGAAGACTCACCACGTTCACACGAGTGAAATCCGCAACTACGATCCGCAGGATATCGTGGATAAGCCGATGTATTTCTACATTCAGCCGACCGGCCTTCACGATATGAATCCGCTATTCAGCCCAAAGGCCACAAGCACACTTACGTCACCTCCCTTTGCTCGCCCCATCCTTGGCCCGAATCCGACGCATCTGAAGACGTTCGTCACAATGGTGTCGCGTGGCGAAAAGTATAAACTGACAGCCGACGGGACAAACATATTCACACCTGAACCGATACCCCTCTATGAAGTCGACGAGGTCTTCCAGACGCCAACCGGTCTTGCGTATACCTATTCCAGCCTCTATGTTGGCAAGTCAAAGGCAGGCAGCGAGGCGTGGAACAAGAGCCACATTTCTGGTCTCAGTCCCAGTCTGGTGGTGGACGTCGGGCTCATCGCACCTCTTCCTGATGAGTTCGTAAAGAGTGCAGCCTCATATGTGCTCTTGTATCTCGCAAATATTCTTCAGTTGCGCGAGAAGGCGGGAGGGAAGGGTGAGTTCTGGTCGCCGCGCGAGAAGCCCTTCTTGAATGCCCTCCAGATGTTCAACTGGAAGCAGCGCGAGGTGCCGGTCCTTCCTCGCGACGAGTCAATCCAGGTCTTCTGTAAGAAGGGGTATATCATGCTTCCATCAGATACAAACACCGTTACGCGCAGCGGTGTCGCAGCGTTGCGTGAAGCCTTGAATGGATGGTCGGCCACACCATCCACCAGCGAAAAGCGCTGCGTTGTCTTCTACGATGAGGTCTATTGCACGCGCGAGTTCATCAACGAGCTGGAGGAGAAGCTGGTAGGATATGATGTGCGCGTTATCTGGCCCGCGACCGAGTCCATTGTTATCCATCTGTCAGGCGCGAGCCTCCTTATTACTGGGGGCGGCGGCAACGACTCCATCACGCGCTGGGGCTGGTCGTGGATTCTGCCGAAGGGCGCCCAGATTGTGGAGATTCAGAACGAGATGGAGCCGAATGCGGATTGTCTTCATCTGGCCGCCGCCGCCGAGATCCGCCATTCTCTCTGTATTTGCCCGCGTAAAGTTGGACCTCACCTTGTAGACACGGTTCTCAAAGCGATGACGATTACCGAGCCTGTAAAAGCCCCTGTTAATACGAAGCCGCTTCTCATTCTGCCTGAGCAGCCAGAGGGCTCGTTCTTCGGACATGCGGGCGATAGCTTCCGCGAGCTTGCGCGTATGTGGATGGTGAAGGGTTATGTGAAGATTGTGGAGGACAAGCACGCACACCACATCTGGCTCCACGGAATCGGCAATACGCTGCTTTATGACCGGCCTACCTACGAGTGGCTGGAGCAGTCGCCACCCGAAGAGCGCAAGTATAAGAAGGCGTTGTTTGGAAATCCTGCGCCTCCTCCTGGCTCCACAGCAAAGTCATGGTCTTTCTGGCCGCGTCGCCCCGCCATCGTAGAAGAGATGTCAATGACGCCAGCTGTGTCGCGCCCCTTCGCCGAGCGTCCTCAGAGCCTTGTCTTGTATGGCCGTATTGAGAATGCGACGCAGAAGAAGCGGCGCCCACTCAACTGGGCCTCCGCGTGCAGCGAGTTTGTTATGCCGGTTGGTGGCGACAAGGCCTATCCCTTTTCCCAGCGCGAGTATCTAGAAAAACTAACCGAGGCGAAGTTCGGCCTGTGTCTTCCTGGGTATGGCTGGAAGTGCCACCGCGAGGTGGAGTGTATGGCGATGGGCTGCGTTCCGATTGTGAGCCCCGACGTGGATATTGGTGGGTATGCAAATCCGCCCGTCAAGGGGGAGCATTACTTTGTGGCGGAGACGCCCGAGGAGGCGCGGCGTATTGCGACTACGACGGATGAGGAGACGTGGGCGAAGATGTCGGCAGCGGGCCGCGCATGGTGGGCCGAGAACTGCAGCTGCGATGGCATGTGGGCTCTCACGCAAAAGCTGCTCGCTTAACGGCGTGACTAAAAAATTTTTATGTCACATGACAGTAGATGGGTTCCTTCTTTTCGAAAACGGCCCCTGTAGTTCCCCTCGTCCGCACAAATAAGTTCACGACGAATGCGAGTGGTGCGCCGATGCCTTACATTCGTGTGCCGCCTCCGTCACCGCCTTCGTCACCGACACCGACACCGACGCCGACACCGTCACCGTCACTGACACCGTCTATGCTTACGAGCCCAAGGGGCGGCTCTAGAAAAAAGGCTCGTAAATCGCTTAAGAAGAAAACGCATAAGCAACGTAGATAAGATGCATACGATCGGTAATGCCGGTTTTGTAGAATGCCTTGACGTCTTTGGGGATGACCTCACAGTCGTCAATGCCGCACGTGTGTCCTTCGCGAAGGAGAGCACCACAATGGAGACTCGCGATGAGAAGCTAATCGCCTATCTCGCCAACCACGGCCACAACAGTCCCTTCTTCCACCCTATGGCCCGCTTTCGTCTGAAGATGCCGATTTTCGTGGCGCGCGAGTGGTTCCGTCACACGGTCGGTTTCGCCCGCAATGAAGTGAGCCGCCGCTATGTGGATGATGAGCCCGAGTGCTGGATTCCGACGACTCTCCGCGCACGCGACGAAAACAAGAAGCAGGGGTCCAAGGATGAGGCAATTCCCGAGAATGACCGCATTGTCAAGGAAATTCAGAATTTCACAGATGGTGCGGTATCGTTCTACAACTTCCTTCTGAAGGAGGGAGTTGCCCCTGAGGTTGCGCGCGGTGTCCTCCCCCAGTCAATGTATACGGAGTTTATTGAGACCGCGTCCCTCTCAGCATATGCTCGTCTTTGTTCACTCCGCCTCGACCCGCATGCGCAAAAAGAAATCCGCGAGTATGCGGCGGCAGTTTCGGAGATCATGGCGGCGAAGTTCCCCGCGAGTTGGAAGGCCCTTAATATAAATCACGTAACGTCGTGACTTAATTTTAAGGAAGCTATAGCTTCCTTAAAATTAATGTCCTACGACCATTAGAGTGATAAAACTTTAAAATAAAGAAGCTCATGAGCTTCTTTATTTTAAAGTTATCACGGTATAATAGAATGCGTATAGTAAATACTTTACAGTCGGATATACCCGCAGAGTTTATATATATCTCATTAGATACGGTAGAAGGAGAGTCTGTTGGCCATTGGATAATAGAATGTGCTGTTTTTTTGCCGCACATCAAAGATCTACAAAAAGAATCAAAGATACCGTTTAAGATTCTTTTACGCGAATCTAAACAATATAAGACATCTATACTGTCCGATTTTGGATTTTTAGAGTCAGATATAAAATATAGCAGAAATATGGTAAGCGATGGGCCATCTTGGCAAAACCAGTATGTGGTTCCGATTGAACCAGGCTATATGATGTATGTTCCTAACTTCTTTTATGTATTTAATTTTTCGACCGACAATGAATTGTTTTACGAGTATATAAATCGGTTTAGAAAGCACTATGTAGAATCTGATAGTATAAAATCAATCCCAGTATCATATATAGCAAGGTCTAGTAAAGAAAATTATTCACACAACTTTCGGACCTTTATAAATATGAATGAATTTCGGAGCTTGTTAACAGACAAAGGAGTACATACTGTAGAGGTTGATCGTTTTTCGTCTTTTAAACCTCAATTTGAAGTTGTTCTCAAATCAAAGACGATTATTGTGGAAATGGGGTCCGCGTTCGTCATAAATGCTGGACTCATAGCATCTAACTCTCATATTATAATTATAAATGACGCGGTTGACTATATTAATAATTATTCGCCCGTTTATCAGGCAATAAAACGGTTAATGAACGAGCGCAAGAATACAGTAGAAATATTTTCAAAGGGGGTGCATCGTACACCCTTTTCCGTTGATATAGCTCTGTTTAAAGAACGTATTAAGTTAATACGATGTATGTGTGTGATTTGTAAGAGTTCAGAGTTTGAACCTATTAACTCATTTTCAGAGTTTCCTATTATGGCAATCTCAAACGATTCGGTCATCGACGACTATTATGAGTTTAATCTCGTAGCGTGTAAACAATGCAACTGTTTACAAGTTCAAAACATAGTTGATCCGGCCATTTTGTATTCTGATATCTACATGAATTCCACCTTCAGTTCAACATGGTTACACCATAACAATAGTCTTGGTAAATTTATTCTTGCAAATACAACCGAAACATCTTTTTTGGAGGTTGGTGCAAACAAAGGAGACATGTATACAATATTGTCAAAAGAGAGGACCATCGACTACACCGTATTGGATATGTATAGACATGCAGAGCTTCCTACTGAGATTAAGTATATTAATGGCAATTGCGAGATGTTTGATTTTTCTGGAATAAATACAATAATACTGTCTCACGTGTTTGAACATTTGAATTCGCCGAATACATTTATTAAAAATATCAAGGCGGCGGGCGTTTCATCTGTGTTTATATCTATTCCTAATTTTGATGATCTTCTTTCCAAAAAGTCGCCTAATATAATTAACTCACAACATACATTTTATTGCGGATTTGATTATATCGTGTATATGTTTTCTTTATACAACTATAAATGTGAGAATTATTTTATATACAGTGGCGACTTTACATCACTCATGTTCAAGTTTGTGTTGGATTTTACAACTGTTCCGCTCGATATTCCATCAACAAATATACAACTGTATAAAGATATATACATAGATAAGGTGGCCAGTATACGAAATACTGTATTACCGCCAAATACTTATATCATTCCGTCTGGAATATATGGGCAGTTTGTTTATTATTTTCTGCGCGATAAGATAAATGTTATTGGGTTTTTAGATAATAACTCACAGAGACATAATAAAAAATTATATGGAACCGACAAACTTGTATATAACCCGCGAAGTATCAACTACAGCACTGCTACCATACTTGTATGCGATTGCCCCTATAAAGATGAAATCGTGACAGGATTAAAAGCCATTTGCGACTCGATTCTATTTTTGTATATATAACGATGTTACTCCGCGTCCGAGTCAGGAATCGTCGTGACAAGCTTCTGTATACCCGAGTCCCACCGACCTACATACGAGCCATTCTTTGGATTATAGACCTTGTTCTTGCGTGTATCCAAATAATAGTTCGTCCCGTTCAGCTCTCTAGAGATGACGTCGATTGTCTCCACATCCTCTACGTCTACTGGCTTCTCCTCGGAGAGGATTGCGATCGGCGGTGGGGGCGGCGCGGCTGCATCTGCCACCGTCTTCTTCTTCCGAACTGTCTTCTCTTTCGTGGCTAGCGGTGGTGCGACCACGAGAGGTGGCTCTACAGCTGGGGCATCTCCAAGATACGAACGAACGTCATTGGATGGCACCAGGGCGGCCACAAGCTTCACTTTAATCTTCTTAGCTGGCGCCGGCTCTTGGACAGGAGCAGGAAATGGCTCAGACACCTCTCCCTTCTTCGTCTTTGGAACCTTTGTCTTCTTTACAATAACTGGTGTAAGACCCTCCTTGACCATCGTGCTCATATCAGGAAGAGGTGGAACTCCGTTTAGCCCAGCTACTGCGGCAGCATGTGCAACGAGTCCCAACTGCAAGTTCTCTTGAGAGATTCCATACTCCTTAGCGTTTGCTAGAAATCCAGGACCTCCAAAGATGCAATCACTTGTAATGGGCTCTGTTACAAGTCCGTGCCAGAGGATTGTGAGATTTCCACCAAGTTTCTTAGTATCGTCATGTTCAGTAATTCGTCTGTCAATACACCTCTCACACAACTTGCCTGATGTCACTGTCTTATCGCAGCGGAGTTCATGATAGTAACCAAGTGGCTTCTTTGTTGTTTTCACAATCCCCCCTTGAAAGAGGCCCCGCTTGAAGTTATTAATAGCTCGTCCATAACAGCGTTCCATACTATGTGTAACCACCCCCTCTTAAAGAACCAACTTCAATTTTAGCGCCAAACCCAGCCTAAATTTGAAGCTTCGCCTCACCCAAAAATCAACAAGTCAAAAATGTATCAGCATTATGATATTCTTAGCGTGAATGCTGTGTTGCTCCTGGCGAGCGGTTGCGGGTATATGATTGTGGGACAGCAGAATACGGGCGCCGTTCTTCTTCTTCTCTCCCTCTGTAATATCGTTGGTATTATCACGAGACGCATTGCGGATCTTGAGCGGCAGCGGAAGGAGATGGAGCTCCTTGCGGATATTGAGGACGAGTATGCAGAGGAAGAGGCCGAGGAAGAGGAAGAGGAAGAGGAAGAGGAAGAGGAAGAGGAAGAGGAAGAGGAGGCAGAGCAGGAGGATGCCCAGCCCCCTGCTCAAGATGTCCACTACTGTGGAAGTGAGCAGTGCGGCACGGAGATCACGAACCTAAACGGTGCTGGTCTCTGTGCTGGATGCGGACTTGTTTACTACTGTGATACAACTTGTCAGCGAGCAGATTGGAAGGCGGGTCACAAGCTTGTCTGTGATCGTAACACCTCTGTTCATTCAGCAGATGTTGAGGCGGATACGGAGGCTGTAGTGGAGCAGGAGCAAGAGCAGGAGCAAGAGCAGGTCGCTACCCTCCCTCCCGAGCCTGAGAAGGTCCTCCCTATCTCGGAGCCCGAGAGGGCCCTCTCCCCTCCTCCGCTCCCTCCCCCTCCGCCCCCTCCTCCCCATGTGACGAAGGCCCCTTATGTGAGGGACATGGGATTCATCATCTAATAAATTGCCAAAGCCCTAGCTGACGGATCCGTCACACCAGGCGACCACTTCGGCATCCAGAAATGCGGAATTACTGAGTGTGATGACGCCTTACCATAATTAGCCTCAAAATGAAAACGATAAAAAAACTGCTCAGCTGTCGTCGGCGTCAGATTGGGATATTTTTGTTCGGCATCCTCTCTCCACCGAACAGGCACATAGTTCTCCACATACTCCGCGATCAGCTGCGACCAACTCTTCTCCGTCGGGCTCACGCCATCGCTGAACGCCTCCTTCCGCCGCCACAGAACCTCATGCGGCAGCGTCACGCCGTCGTCAAAGGCCCGCCGCAGAATCCACTTCTCGCACAGCCCATTCTTCTGAGGCCGCAGCCACTCCGTCGCAATGGAGCGCGCCACATTGACAAACTGCTTGTCCAGAAACGGCGTGCGCGGCTCCAGTCCATGACAGCTAATCGTCCGATCCGAGCGCAGCACGTCGAATGAGTGAATCTCCCCAAGAAGACGGCTCACCTCCTCTTCATATCCCGAATCGTGCGGCGCATTATAGAAATACAGATACGACCCGAAGACCTCGTCACTTCCATCTCCATTAAAGACGACCTTACAGTCCGACTGCCGCGCCACCTCCCGCGCCACCAGCCAGTTCCCCACCGACGCGCGCACAGTCGTCGTGTCAAATGACTCAATCGTCTTAATCACCTCGGGAATCGCATTAAGAAAGTCGCGCGGCTCCAGCACAATCTCGTGGTGGTCCGAATCAATCCAGTCCGCCACCTTTCGAGCATATAGAAGGTCCTGGGAACCGAGCATGCCCACGCTAAACGTCTTCAGCTTCGGGCCACCGACATCCCGCATCTCTTTGGCGACAAGCGACGCAATCAGACTGCTATCCACGCCACCGCTCAGAAGGGCCGCAACCGGCCGCTCCGCAAGCATCCGCTTCCGCACAGCACTCACAAGCGCCGTCCTCAGACCCGCACATGCCATCTCCAGACCCGTCGGCTCAACCGGCGAATACAGCGGGTTTTTTAGATTCTGGATGTGATGGAACTTCGCGGTATACGTGCACTGAAATGTCTCTGTAGTATACGTCTGGCACGTGCCAGGCGGAAACTGTAGAGACGACTGGACGACTGGCCACATACCCTTAATCTCGCTGGAAAAGAGGAGCCCCGACGTATATACCTGACGCGCATTCGTAAGTCCGAGCCGCTGCCCCATAAAGAGAGGACGAACACCATAAGGATCGCGACCTACTGTTATTGTCCTCGCAATCTTATCGACAATCACCATAGCAAAGACACCATCCAGTAGTCTGAAGAAGACATCGGGCGTCGCACCACCATCTATCACAATCTTCTGATACAGCGGCCCCAGCACTTCGCAGTCACTTCCCGACCGAGTCTCAATACCATAGGTCTCCGCCAGTTGCTGCCAGTTGTAAATCTCGCCGTTACACATCCAGATAAGACGCTCATCCCGCATTGGCTGCATACCGTCGGGATTCAGCCCATTGATCGCGAGACGGGCAAATCCGAGAATGACGCCGCTCATATCAACACGGACCATCTGTTCGGGCCCCCGCGGCTTGAGCTGTTTTATACACCGATCTGGATTATCAATCACCTCGTTGCAGAGGCCAAGGTATGCCCAAATGCCACACATCTCTTTGTAAAAATGTTTGCGGAGTTTAGATGGGAGACGCTAGTGACATACTTCGCAAAATCCAGTCGCAGACGAGATACAACTATCTTCTTAATAACTTGATGAGCACGCAACCGAGGGCAAATATTAGCAGCTGCGGCGCTACTGGTGCCGGCACAGTAAAAATAAATTATACAGATTTTGCCCAGCGCGATGATCTTGCTCTTGGAAAGTATTATGCGAATGGGTGTAGCACAACTACGATTTCTTATATTGTAAATTCACAGAAGTTATCATGAAACAAACTCCTGCAGCTGCTTGCTGTGAACATGAAGCACGTAGATGGGCCAAGAATGTCCATGGCGATGAGCTCGAGGATATTTGAGCCCATCACCGTCCCCTGAAGCAGACAAAGCCCACGTAAACTCAAATTGGTCTGTGCGAAAGGCGCACGTCTCGTTCACGAAGCCGACCTGACGCCCAGCCCCATTCCGCTCATCAATCCCTCCAAGATACTGTCCATATGCCGCAGCATCCCAGACTCCGCGGAACGCCTCTCCGTGTGCAGTTGCGAAGACATAGTCACTATCGCGAATCTCGCACTCATTTGAGACTGTCGGTAGGAAATCGGCCTCCTCGCGGTTCATCAGGAAGAAACGGCAGCCCAGCCTCATCTCATTATCCCCCGTGTGTGAAAGTCCGAGGATGAACACATTCATGTCGTGAAGCGCCAGTGTGTTCTTTACATACAGAATGCCGAAGGTCAGTTCCCCTCGTCCAAGATAGGGGGCAGCGAGCCCAGTATACTCGTTTCTCAGCGTAGGCAGCATCTGCAGGGCATCGAAGTAGATCATATTGTCATTCTCAAGATGGATGCACTCGGAAATGCCGCTCTGCTGAAGATAGTCCTCCAGAACGAACAGCCGCTCCGTGCTATACTTCCAGAAACCGCCGCGGAAGTTGGAGTCTAAGATGCAGCGCTCCTGAAATGTCACGCGCTTCACTCCACGCTGCACAGACTCGAGTGGAACAAATTCGCACCCACTCACCTTCTCCCTGTGAGCCTCATCTGCGACAAACACAATACGCGCACCAGGATTCCACTTCCGAATCTGCCCAATGCACGTATTCACATGCTCGGGAAATATCGGGCCCATGTGAATCAGTATAAAGGGGCAGGCCATGGTTAGACTCAGAGCGAGTTCTTAATGTCCTACGATGTGTTAATCGCGTATCACAAAAAGGATTGTTCAATTTTACCGTTCTGCGTTGAAAGCATTAAGCAATATGCTGTTGGTGCGAGGACTATCTACGTGGTGTCTGCAGAGGATCCAGAGGTTGATGGTGTCACCTGGTTTTCCGAGGCGCGACTTCCTTTTAAAAAGGAAGACGTTTGCAGATATATAACAGACACGAGGCGTATAGGATGGTATTATCAGCAGTTAATTAAACTGTGTCTATATGACTATCTACCGACATCGGCATCCCACGTGCTCATCCTAGATTCAGATGTCATTATCAGAAAGCCGGTGAACTTTTTTACTGCCGATGGAAAGACGTTTCTTGCACCCAACGATGAATATAACGCACCCTATTTCACTCATATGGCTAAGCTCATACCTGGGCTTGTGCGAGTCCATCCCTATTCAGGTGTCTGCCACCATATGATGACTCGGCGCGACCATTTAATCGCATTTATAAACCACGTAGAGCGGATTCACAAAAAGCCTGCGTGGATTGCCATGCTTGAGCTTGTAGATGCGTCGGATCACGGGGGGTCTGGTATGTCTGAGTATGAAATCCTTTTTAACTACTTCTTTACCTATTTTCCCAACGACTATCTAATGCGCCTTCTTATTATTGACAATCTCTCCACTCTTAACGAGATTAACGCATCCACTGCGGATATGGTCGCCATTCATTCATGGAGATAACTCCTGAATAACTCTCTCCAATACTCAATATATAAATAGAAAAGGCGCGCATCACCCCTTTCAAGTGGGGTCGGCGGCTCAACAACATCAAACGTGTCAAGAATATGAAGCTTAAATCCAGGACACGTTTCCAGAAGCCGCTGAATGAAGGGTGTTCGCAAAACAATCGGACGAGCACCACAATATAGACTCTCCCACAGGCGATGCGTATCATGCGCATTCCCTGGAGGGCACAGTGAATACATGCTTTCAGCTAGATAACATAAATACTCCTCTTGTGAGCAGCGAGGGGGCATAAAAAGACCAGGGAAAGGCGCCCGTTCCAGGGTCTTCATCAGCACCGCCCTGCTCGGATGTGTATTTCCAAAATTAGTTGCGGTCACAAGATTCTTCTTTTCCATGGGGGGCATGTGTGCTGCGCTTAGTTGGCGCCACATTCGGTTCTGAATTCCCATCGGCAGAGAGTGAATACGAGGATGCGATATTACATTATTCTGCGCATAAATATGGGCCCTCGGATACGCCTCTAGAAAGATATTCATGATGGTTCCAGACGGCTCGGTGTCGCCATTATGGATAATAAGTAGGCGGACAGACTCAAAATATGAGCAAATAGTATCAACAGATTCCTCAACGAGATCGGCATAGATAGCAATTGCTCCCACCGATTTAGGCACACTCCACTTCGTATCTAAAAAGAGTTGTCTAGAGGGGTCCACACACATATCGAGTTCCTTGTGATAGTCTTTCTTCTCTTTATTAATAATCGTATAGTCACATAGTCCTTGTAGATCTTCTCCAGAGAAGGGTATAGGATGCTCAGGAAGTTTGTATGTATCCATATCTATATATTCAATATTCATGAGAGTATCCGACGGGCTTATATGCACCAATCTCTGGAGGTCTCCTGTCAGTGGCATAATGAAGCGCTCGTATGCGTCTCCTAAGAAGGCCGCCGTCCATGCGAATGTGCTGTTTGATGTCATTAGCTTCTTGGCGCGTCTAAGTGTAGCATGGTCCTCCAGAACACTTGACGAAATGACGGTCGGTCGCAGAGCCTCGAACATCGCAAGATAGAGTCCCTCTTCTTGCTTCGTTGGTTTCTGCAGAACAAGTGTGATTGGATCAGACCGTCTCCGAAGTTCTTCCAGGTAGACCCGAGGATGGATGACCTGTTTCGCCGCCTGGAAATCGTCAAGGCGGAGATGGACAACGAGACCGCATGTATCTACACCTTCCGCGGCCATCAGGTCGCACACTCGCAGACCATACCGTATCAACTCTTTGTTATCGAGGGTAAACAGAGAGCGGAGCCAGGGACGCATATAGAGATAGATTTCTGCCGTCTGAAAATATCCGTTGAGATAGATATCTCTTTTTTTGAGAGGATGGTCAAGAAGCCAGCCACTCTCTTCTATTACAGACTCGCAAAACCAGTCCCACGAAAAGGAATACTGTCCCTCTTTTGTATCATTGATTATATAGGAATTAGTAAGCATAGATTTGTAGTCAACGAGAGTATGTCCGAACACTCTAGAAATAATTTTGGCCGCCATATATTGTATAATATTGTTACCAAGTCGCCCGTTACGGGCGAAATAAATGTTTGGCATATCTAAATACAATAAGATATAGTATTTAGATGGAAAAAACCAAATACGACCGTATCAAGGAGACCGTGAATCTTCTAAAGGGTCTCCTCAACAATGGAATTTCTGATACAAATGACGCCTATTCGCAGACGAAGGCACACCTAGATGAGTGGATTAAGACAGGGGAGGCTGCGACCCACGTCATTGAAATGCGCACATACAAGCGGACGGCTTATCTTACTCTTCCACGAACGGCGGATAAGGCTGCCGAAATGGTGTTAAAGGCTCAAAAGCCTCGGGGCTCGTCGTGATAATCTGAGTTTTGAACTCTCCGTCCAGCCGCTTAACTCTGTGAATCTCCAGCGGCCCCTTCAATGCAAACTTAGGCCGCCACGTCAAAACTCCATGCAGTGATGAATAGATGCATAGAATGTTGCCTCTCTCCATCAATACGAAGAACTCATTGAATTCCATCCCTTCTTTGTCTCCCCTGTCTAAAGATAATACCAAGAGCAAGAAGAGCGAGGAATGGCCATGCGCAGCGGCATTACAAATGAAGGAGCCTTATACGAACTTCTGGCCAGAGGGAACAAAGACGTGTATTTTTTCAACGACGACTTCTCATCGGTCTCGCCGTATGATAACCGATATAATCCAGTCCCTGCACAGCTTCATGAACTCCGCCGTATCCCGCCGCTGAATGGCGCCGACTTCGGTCGGACGTGCGAGTTTGAGTTTGAGGCCGCAGGAGAAGTCTTCGTGGATCCGACTCTCGTAGTTGACTTGCCGAGCTGGCTTCCGCCCCAGGTCGCAGCCTCCAACCCGAAGTCCGTGATCACCGATGCCGACGGAGTCAGTTATGGCTACACGAACGGAATTGGCTATTTCCTCTTCAGCAAAATTCAGATTTACCAGGACCAGCTTCTTCTCCAGGAGTTCACCGGTGATGCGCTCTACGCTGCGAGCAGAGCACGCGGCTCTCTGAGCTCGGCCTTCCTGGAGAATAAAATCACCGGTGTTCATTCTGGTTCGGCTCTGGAGATAGGACGGGCTGCGACACCCGGTCGCCTGCGCCTCCACCTACCTCTTCTTGGATGTCAGCACCCAGACGATGGAGGATTTCCCAGTATTGCGGCAAGGGCGCAGACCTACAAGCTGCGTGTCACCCTACGTCGTCTTGAGGACCTCGTGGAAGCGAGCGATTCCAGGCCGAAGCCTGTGCCGTGGGGACGCAGCGACCTAGGCGACTTTACAACTCTCCAGCGCACTGCCATCGCACCTATCACTCTCCAATTAGAAACTCGCCATATCTATGTGGACCCTGATACTCGCGAGAGAATCACACGCTCCTCTCTAGAAATCCCCTTCTCTCGCCTCTACGAGAACACATTCACATATGGCGCGAAGGACTATGAACCCCTCACAAGAGGCGCAGTCGCGAACGGAACTCGGCGTGTCGACGCCACACACCCCGCTGGCAGACTCCTCTTCTGGTTTCACAAAACCGCCGATCTACGTGCCAACAAATACACGAAGATGACGCAGGATGACGGGACTGAATATTATAACAATGTCTCTCTCATCATTGCAGCGCGCGACCGCGAACCGCTGAACACGCCACTCCTCTGGAATAAGCTCCAGCATCTCGCCAAGGAGGAGCGCGACCCTGGCCCTGGACTCGGCACAATGAACTGGGACCTCGGCGACTTGCGTGGTCGCGAAGGACCTTACCAGCACCAGCCCGAGGGTGCCATAAACTTTACGACGGCGGACAGGCCGACCATCTATACTGACCTCGCGAACGTCCCCGTTGACCCCGTCTCTGGTCAGAAATCCACTGAGATGCGCGTCATTGTGGATTCATGGGCTATCGCGACCTTTGAGAAGGGTCGTGGTGGTTTAAAATACGCGAACTAAAGTCAGATAGATGAGACTTCTCACATATAATATCCACGGGCTTCCGTGGTGTAAAATAAATGTTCCTGCCATGATTGATTGGATTTTCAATAAGTCAGGAGCAGAAATCATCTGTCTTCAGGAGGTTTTTTCAAAGGAGCATAGAAAGCTCTTTTGGAACGCGGCGGCCGAAGAGGATTGGACGTTTTTGGCGCCGAATGATCGTATTTATGGCGGCTATATAGCTGGCCTTGAGAATGGGAGCGGCCTCTTGACTCTTCTACATCCCAAGTTTCATGTGCTCTCAAATCCCAAATTTGAGGCATTTACTAGTGTATCAGGCGCCGACGTAGTCGTGAAGAAGGGCTTCTTTACGGTGAATGTGTGTGATGGCAAGAACGAGTTTCAGGTTATTAATACGCATATGCAGTCTGATATTACGGAGGCCTGCTGTATTCGTCTGAACTTCAACGCGGCCCGCCACGCACAGGAGGAGCAACTGTTTGCCGCTGCTGCCCGCTGTGAATTCCCTCTTATTGCCGGTGACGCGAATACATGTATCTTCAAGTGCTTCCACCGCGTAGATCAAGAGACACATTCCACGTTTCCTGATACGGAGGAGCACTTGGATCACCTTCTGTGTCTTTCACGAGACAGGGAGCGGATCCAGCATGTTGAGACGGTCTATCACGATGATATGTTATTGAGCGACCATATTCCCGTGGTATACACCATTAAAATATAAATAGAAGGTAGAATGGCGGGACGCAGTATTGAATACAATCTTCCACTTGGAAACGGGTGGCAGCCGATAAGCCCCGCAAATGCTATAAAAGCACAGATGAAATTCAGAGCTAATCAACGATTGACGCTTAGACAGCGGCGTAATAAAAATAATCATCGGGTGGCGGTAAAGGCCGCCGAACGAGCAAATCAAATACGCATAGCCCAGGCGGCGGCGGCGGCCGCACCGATAACTTCAGCGAATATCGCATTTCAAATGCGGCTTAATGAAAAGGCGGCGGAGCGGAGGGCTTTACAGAATAGCCACATAGCCGCGCAAAATGAAATACGGCGTCAAAGACATATTAACTCTGCAGAGGCGGCGCGAGCGATGTTAAATGCCGAAGGTGATAATGATGAGGTGAATTTCAACAACGAGGTAAATTCTAGGAATAATCTTAATCCCATAATAACAAATCTTCAATCTCAGATTTATGCGTTAGAGCATGCGAATCCCGTGAATTCCGTCGAACTTGAAAAGGTAAGAGCAATGTTAGAAGTAGCAGAAGCACAGCAAATGGTTCAGCGTATAAATGAAGAACTACCTAGACTTATTCTGGAATATGGAGAGGATTCGATAGATGTCAGAGTTATGCTTGATGCAGAACAAGAGGCGCTTGAACGTTCTGTTGATGCTGTTGCGCGTCTTGAAGCTTTACAGGCATCTGGAGGTCGCAGACGCAAAACACGTAAACACAAAAACAGACGCGCTTAATATCCAAACAGCATCCCAGCCCGCCCACCATACACGCGCAGAATATTATACGTCTCCGCCCACACATAGACCTGATAACGCGGGACGTCATTCGGATTCGCAGAGCCGCGATTCAGATGGAGTTCTAGTGCCAGCTCGATATTCAATATCTTATCCAGATTCGCCTCACCTGTCGCAAGAGATGCCGCGATATGTCCGTGCTGGAGGTCAAAGGGGAGCGTATACATATACCGATTCACCCACGGACTCTTTCTCATTTCCAGCGACGGAATCAGAGAGCGGAACATAGAGGGTGAATCCGTCCAGTAGCGAGTGAGTTTACCTTCATAGATGAGTGCAAGAGAGGACAGAGGTTCTGATTCTCTTGTGCTGAATCCAGGGCTGAGGTCGCCGAGAGCATAGACATTGAGGCCCGACGCATCGGGCCACCAGGGAGCCACCTTGACATCCTGGCCAGAGAGGTCCCGCGTGGCCAAGAAGGGCGCATTGTAGCGGGCAGCCTCCCACCGCTGGAGATAGAAGAAGAGTGTGCGCGTGGGATTCGGAACTTTCAGTGGAAAACGAACATTCGTCGCCAGCTGGGTATCCAGCGGCTCGAACCGATAATGCTGGGGGACTGGAATCTGGATATCTGCAATGCGGAAGCGGTTGGCCTCGGGCCGATCCAGATAGATATATTCTGCCATGACATATGTGTCTCCTAGCGGTAGAACAGTTGGCATTTTCACACCGATTGGCGAGGCCTTCACGGTGAGACCAGGTCCAGTTAGACCTGTGACGGGAGCCCCCTGCGGATTTAAGTAATAGAAGGGACTGCCGGCCATAGGAAAATATGACTCTCCAGCCAGACTCGCATTCGGCGTCGGCGGCGACTGCTGTGCCGAGCTCACAAACATACTTCCTAGCGCTGCGAAGGTCACGCGCAAAGTGACAGCATCCGACTGGATTGCGTCAATCGGTAGAAACGCACCGCTATCGCCACTGGAGAACCAGAAAGGAAGCGGTGTCACCGCCACCGTCTGTGTATCCTCTAGGCCGAAGACACCCACGCGGAACCCATTATCCTTTCTGGGCAATAGCGAATTCATGAGCGTCGTCTTTTCAAAAGGCGTGTGGAACTCGTCCAGCACCTCTAGGAGACGGCCATCCAGACGTTCACAACGGGCTCCACCAATCTCTATGCTGGCCTCCGTAAGAAGTGCGTGACCGACGGAGTTCGTCCAGCCGAATGTGGGACCGAGGAACTTGAAGCCTGATGCATCGCACGCTTTCCGTGCGGCAAGCTGTGCCGCCGAGATGTTGGGGAGAGTCGTCACCAAGTATAAGCGGGAAATCAGCTGGCCCTTGCGCGGAAGGGTCATGGTGGCTGAGGAGCCGAGGACGGGCCGAGTATCAAAGTCCAGGCGCGTGAACTGAGTAGTGAAGCGGCCCGCACGGATAAACGCTTTCGTGAACATTTGTATGCGAGGCTGGCCTTTGACGGGGAGGAGCCGACTGTCTTGAACTCCACTGTTTAGGTTTCGTAGGAGGGCGGCCACCATCTTCTGTAGATGGCGGTCTTTTACTTAGACCGATATAAACCCTAGTACCAGTTTCAACAAAGATGGATACGACCAAGTTCTTATATGAAGGATGTCTTGTATGGACATTAACAACAGCCGGTTATAAGTTTCTAACATTGAATTTATATAGGCATCTAGAGGCCGCAAAAGTCCCGTGGAAACTGGCTATTGTTTGTGCGGATCACCCTTCCTATCGTTTCTTTCAGATGGAAGGAATACCGTGTATTCTCTACTCAAAGGCTCAGCGCGAGAGTCTTGGTAAACTTCTTCAGTTCGGATCAAAACCGTTTCAAGAGATAAACCTGGTAAAGCTGGATATCTTGAATACATTTGCCTCTCGGAACACCATTGAGACGTGTGTATATATAGATGGTGATATTGTCGTAAAAGGCAATTTTCTTCCAGATATAAGAGCCCGGTTGGACACGACGCCGCTCCTCTTTCAATGCGATGAACAGAAGACCACGTGTTGCGCACCTTGCCGCAATTGCTGCACAGGGTTCATTGCGTGGAGGTCGGGTCATGACGGAGGGATATTCAAAGTGACAAACAAGGCGGTTTGGACCGCCGCTCCTGAGGACCAGCGATGGGTAAATACTACATTACAGGGGACATCCATTCCTTATAATACTCTTCCTCGAGATCTATATCCGAATGGTGTTTTTGTAGATTCACAGCCGGCCAACTTTCTTGTTCTTCATTACAACTGGATGGTGGGCAATGCAAAAATTTTAAAGATGAAAAAAAATGGTCACTGGATTATTCCTTATATGTAACTATCGCGGCGTATCCGCCGTGAGATAGTGGATTGTTCCTTCTAGGTAGATGGGGTATGGAGTTTTACTCGTTACAGCATTCATTATCACACTCTTCTTATATCTATATTTCCAACCCGTGCCGCTCCCACCCCACGTCTACTACATCAATCTTGATAAGCGCCAAGACAGGAACCGCGAGTTCCTCGGCGAAATGGCTCGCCTCAATATTGTGAACTTCACGCGAATCCCCGCCACCCACATGCCGAAACGCGGCGCCCTCGGCTGCTCCCTTTCTCACATCAAAGCACTGGAGACTTTCTTAGAGTCCACTCACAGCGAATGTTGTATCCTAGAGGATGATTTCACATTTGTCTTGGGACAGTGGCAAGTTGCCTCTCTCTTCAAGACTCTTCTGACGATTCCCTACGACGTCTGTATGCTCGCGGCGAATGTTCTTCGCTCCGAAGAAACAGAGCACACCTTCTTACGCAAAGTCCAGGACGCACAAACAACGGCGGGATATTGTGTTAGCAAAGCATATGCTCGAACTCTTCTAGCCAACTTCAAGGAAGGTGCCGCGAAGCTCAAAGAGGGCTTTGAAACAGGCGGCAAAAAGGAACCGCGCTTCTGCCTCGACATCTTCTGGAAGAGCCTCCAGCCGTCGGCCAAGTGGTATGTCCTGAATCCGAAGATGGGAATCCAACGCGAGTCGTATTCGGACATTGAGGAACGCTCGGTGAGGTATGGGGTATAATATGGTAGACCCATGAATGCTGTCACGTGCTATACTTTCAAACACAAAGACGCTAAACTACGAATATCTCTTAGATAATAATGTGCTTTACCGTCAATGCCGCCATTAGAAACCAAGGCGTGTAGTTCAGCCACAAAGAAGTTGATTCTTTTTTGACATTCGGTGCGCATACTATAGTGTTGTTGTTCTCCAGCGCTGCGCGGTAAATTAACCCATTTCAGTTGTTCATCAATGAATTCACAGAATGGCTCAATCTTACCATATTCGTTAGAAAGTGGTTTTTTATTCCATACTAGAATGGGATTATTAACCAACTGTGGTGGTAGTAATTTACTATATTCTACGACATTAAACTGAGAGAAGAATGATTTAAAACCTAGTAAACACCCAGATAAGGCCTGAGCTTCTGTTTTGTATTTCTCAACAAGACTCATTTGTTATTATAATCGTATACTAGCAAAGTATACTTTCAATTTTATGAACCCTAATCCTCGAAAATAGACCCCGCCAGTCCATTCTGGAATCTCAGCCAGTTAATCCCCAGGCAGAAGACCTTCACCTCCCACTCTGGCCCTCCCTTCACTTCCAGCACAAGCCGCAGACTCTGCACGCGGCTCGCATTCAGCGTCCCGCTGGGCTGGTGGTCGCCAGGATGGCGGGCAAACGGATAGCCATAGATAAACTTCTCATATGGGACAATCCCTCCACGATGGTGACGAGCGATCAACTCACGATAGTATCCCTCTTCAGCATCGCATATCGTCACGCCATTCACTTGTAGAACCGCATTCACGAGCAGCGGCTCAGGCCGATTGTAAACCGCGTCATAATCCTTCTCAAGAACATTCCCATAATTCGTCCACTCGTTGTTCCCCGCAACATCCTTGCGGCGGACGAACCACAGAATCTCCTCTAGAGGGTGGTTCGCCTCAAGCGGCAGCGAAATTCGCACCGTATCTGCAGCGCTGTTCTTGGACACGGTGTATTTGAGCGGCTCGGCGAAATAGAAGGTCTGGACCTCCCTGTGAATAATTTCAAATGACTGGCGGAGCATCGCATCACGCATCTTCCCGTCTAGAATGGAGCCGAATGTCACAAGACGCACACTCGTAAGGTCGGGTATTGTTGTCGCTGTCTGAACGGTGAAGAACTGGTCATATGAAAAGCTAGTGTCGCGGAATGTGATCTCCGTAGTGAGTGGCACCGAGTCACATGCGGTGCGAGCGCCACCCCTCTGACGAACACACTGCGCAAAAGGGCGCAGCGTCACATGGATTCTGGCCGAACCCTCTTTGATGGCTATCATCGGAAGAGCCTCGCGGAGTCTGGTGCGCATGAAAAAGAAGGGAAGGACGCAGTGGAGCACACCATCTTCGGTGGGGAACATGCGATTCGGATTCCACTCCAATAATTTCGGAATAGAGCAGCGGCCGAGATGGTCAATCGCAACTCCGAACTGCTCATTTAGATCCGTGAAGAGCGAGGCGCACACATTAATGAAATCGCCATCAATCTCTTCTACCGTCTTTCCGTCAATCTCCAGCTCAGCCTTTTCAATAATGGCGGAACCGAGTGAGTTCGCATAAAGCCATGCCGTCGCAGGATCGGTATATACATATTGACCTGAGCTCACATACAGCTGTGTAGTCGCATCCAGCCAGTGCGGCAACCGAATCTGCACTGCGCAACCAAGTAGTAAGTCTCCACAGGGCACGGAGCCAATGTCAAAGGTGAAGCGCTGGCCGAATGTGGCGGGGCCTCGGAAGGGGAAATCTGCGATGAGGGGGACGCTCGGAATAATACGGCGGTCAGGGTCGCGTGTAAACCATGTCTGGTCCGTATTTAGCGGAAAGAGGTCATTGTCTTGGCGGTCTCGTGGGGTGAGGTCCAGCAGTGTTGTAATATCACCTCCAACACGTTCCATCTAAGATACTATGTTATAATTGGCTTTAGGGTGGTTTAAAACTCACGACGATAAATAGAATGGATTGGAGTTTCTTAGATACATACCCAATCTATCTTGTTTCTTCGCACGGAGGATACGATATAGATGAGATAGATGAGGGCGCTGAGCCGCGTGAATTTATTGTTCCACCCAACGTTTATATTTTTGAAATGGCGGATATTGGAGAGAATTGTATGACACATGCAGACGATCCAACATTACACCTTACACAAGGTGTAAATCGCAAAGAGTTTAAGGAGTATTTTTTAAAAGGGACGGGACGCAGTGAAATAAAGAAAAGTATTTTTAGAAATTTGACTTTTTATAAACCAGGTGATTCCATCTACATGCGATACATTAGTATGGGTGAAAACACACGTAATATGCGAGAAACCTCATTATATGAGAATTTCGGCTTCTTTAAATTTAATGTAGATGACCCCAAGATGGAGCCCGACGTCGCACGTGCTAGAGGTGCGATACTTCATGCTTTAATGCATAGACTTCAAAGTGGCGGTGAAGATACTGATACAAATACCGAAGAGGTGATTAATGCGGTAATAGCAGAGACACCGTCACCTTTCCCCGGTGGTATCTTCTTCATGTCTTCATGTGGTGGACACGGATGTTATAAGGGAATGACTCCTAACTGTATTCGTATCATGGATATTATAGGAAAACGTCAGCGTGATCAGAAATTATTTTTACTGAGTGAAAACGTCTCGGGTAGCACAAGTGTAGGAAAAGTTCGACGTGGGCGGCAGGGTGTTATGGGGTCTTCGGCTACTCCAAGTGGGGTAAACTCCGGTATTACAGAGGATAATAGTGGTATGAATCTTTATATAAATAATAAATCCAGAGCCTATACACCCGCCCAACGACTCAAAATAAAAAAGGCACGGAATGCATTCACAGAAGGCACGGCAAAAAGGGCACTTGAGGGATTTAGAGCTCAGATGGCGGCGGCACATGCCGCAGCTCGGCAGCCTCTACCACCAGTTAAAACAACATGGCAGAAATGTAGTGGTTGGTTGTGTGCGCGCAGATGGAAAGGTGGGCGGAAAACGCGTAAGCTGCCTAGACATACAAACACGAGAAAGGTTATTCGCAGATAGGCTCCAAACCAATACCCTTTAAGAATGCAGTCTTGACCCCAAATACATAATGTAGAATCTCGCCTCCTACGAAGAGTCCGAGGAAGCTAAAGAACACATTCGTCTGAAAAATCAAAGAAATAAGAACCGCTCCAATGATTGTTGATATCCAATCATTCAGAGCCATTCCGAGAAAACGGGCGGCATGAATTCCTTGTCCTGGTATTCCGAGTGCATTCGCATAAGGACACGGCATCTGATAGTATCAAGTAATTTAGTTTCCCCAAATAGAATGAACGGGACGCGTCGTTACAATATTCCTATGTTCGGCGTGAAGCATTGGTATGAGCACGAGATGGAGGCTGTCGGCCACCTCGCGTCCATGGAGGATGCGTATTTACGGCGGATGTATGCTAGCAAGGTTGTCAATGGAATGAATCACCTCACGAAGGCGATTGACGAGAAGGTTGTTGACCCGGGTTACGAGCACAAGAAACGCGATCTGGAGCTCATGAAGGCCGGTATTCTGCGGACGATGGAGCACCTCAAGAAGGATTACGACGTTACGGAGGGTAATATTTCATACAAGTGGAATACTGGCGCGTCTTCGACGCTTCCGTCAGAGACAATGTCACCCATGTCAATGCCACCAATGTCAATGCCCTCGTCGTTTGAGCCCAGTATGAACACCCCTCCCTCCTTCAACGAGAATACGCTCTCGCTGAATAATGAGCCGATGTCATTTGATGAGGATGAACCGGTACTGACGTTGAACAACATGACGAACTTTGCCACGGCGAAGACGAACTCGCTCAACAATAACGCCATGAGCCTCAATACTGCCGCTCTGAATCTCAACAATGCCAATAAGAATGTGCCAAACCCCAACAACAATGCTAACAAGAATGCCAACAGAAATGTGCTTGCGAATGTCAACAATGGTGCGATGAATCTCAACAACAATGCGCTTGCGAATGTCAACAATGGTGCGATGAATCTCAACAACAATGCGCTTGCGAATGTCAACAAGAACAAGAATAAGAATAAGAATACGCTAGTCGGCGGCCGCCGTCGCAAACACAAGAAGGCCCGTCACACTCGCCGCCGGTAGAATTTGAAAGGCCACATCTTCTTACAGTCTGGACATATCTCATATTGTGGTTGTTTATCGGGCTGAACAATCACAGACCGATTGAAATGTATTTTATTCGTCTCTGACCACCCATACGCCTTGGCACTAGCCAGAGCCTTCGCACGGTCCTTATATTCGAGCATGAAATGTTCAAATATATCGCCCCCATCTAAGTTTGCCGAGCAGTGTTGGCATATATAACTTATAACATTCTCTTCACACATTCACCTTTTTTATAAATGCGTTTGAGTTCTTTAAATATATAGGCAAAGGCATCGTTCGCCGTCAACTTTTTACCCACTAGCTGAATACCAAGAAGCTTCTCATACATACCCGCGACCTCCTCTGTGATAAAGGTTGCCGCCCCGTCTTTCAAGATATCAATGACGAATTGATTCCACGTCTGTGACATGACAGCCTGGTCAGACTCTGGCCTCTCAAGCGCGGCCTCGCACGCGTGCACAAGAAAGGATAGAAGATCCCCCAAACGGTCCTCCGCAAACCAGTCAAAAAACCGCATCTCAATTCCATGATTATAGTGTTTCCTGTAATTGATATCCATGCCGATTTGTTCTAGAGGGTTGTATCCACTTGTCTTGTGATACTTGGTATACCACCAATACGGCAAGCTACTTCCCTTCACTTTCTTCACATCAAGTGTTAATAGCTTACCCTCTGTCATAGTCTCCGTATCATATGTGCCAATGCCAATATATCTTGCCACACAGCATCGCTGCGACGCCTTCGTATATCGGCGCGAATATCCAGACAGTGGATCGGCAGTTCCATAAACTGCAAGCAAGAGGGGTTCCAGCCACTGAATCATCCGAATACACTGGCGGTGCTGCATCTTGAAGAGGTCTGGAAATGCCAGTGGAGCCGGTTCTCCCTCTGCCGACGCCGGCCCAAGAATAGAAGGAAGAGTTAGATTTATATGATACGTTCCATTATTAAACATGACTATATTAGCTGGATTACTATAAAATACAGCAAATCCAGGATTTCGCGGAGGATATTCTAGAAGGCCCTTCTCTCGGTGTCGCCCCTTCTCACCTAAGAAGCGATTCACCTCTCCAAGAAACTTCTTTTTGTAGTTTACAAGCTCCTCTATAACATCGGCCGCCTTCATCTTATAAAATCCGAGTGTCATAAACTCAATGGAGTCACCGTCAAACGTGTAGTGAACTTCATAATCATCTTTGAACATGGGAGAAAAGGCCTGGAGTTCGTCGAGGAATGTTTTCCCGTAAAATTTCGGATTTGGACACGGTATCTTTTCATATGTTGTTGTGTGATTACCGCTTATATCCATCTTCGTAAAACAATGTGCATTCACGAAAAATGGAAGTGGAACACATCCAGACGCATCTGGAAAAAGGTGCTCGAGCGCTTTCATATGACCGGGTTTATATGTTGTATAATAATTCACACTATATCTCTCCGCCTTGTGACATGACCTAATAATGGGAGTAGCAACATGAACGGGTTTGGTAAACTGGAAATAGGTCTCTTCTTCTATACCGAGACCCCAGTAAATTTCATTTGACCCGTATTTATCCCTATATTTTTTATGTTTCTCTAGCACCTTTGCCATTCTATTTAACAGGGCATATAAAACGCAGTAGCGATTCTAAGCAGCAATGGCCTGGGACCCACAAGAAGCCTCACCGTTTATGGATGCGTGGAAGCATGGAGAGGGACAAGTTGCGCAAGGAACCGCGCTTGGCGATTTTCTGATGAATGTTGCGAAAGATACGCAGTATACGAAGTATCTTGAGATTGGCACGTGGTCTGGTATGGGCTCTACACGCTGTTTCCATCTTGGATTTCTTGAGCGCGCTGGTCCGTTTGTCTTCAAGAGCCTGGAGTGTAACAAGGAGAAGTGCGAGATGGCCGCTATGCACTATACAGAGTATCCTTATATACAGATTTTGAATAGCACCGTGGTTCCAGCAAGCGCCATTCCATCCACCGACGAGCTCAAGATGATGTTCGAAGGCCTCGTTGAGCATTGGCACGATGTAGATATGGAGAATCTGGCCACATGCTCCTTCTTGGAGGACCGCGACTTCGACGTTGTCTTCTTGGATGGCGGTGAATACACCACTTATTTTGAGTATAATGAGCTTGTTACCAAGTGCTCTTCCTTGCGCATGATTATATGTGATGATACGAATATGAACAAGTGTAAAAAAGTGAGAGAGGAGCTTCTCGCATCACCTGACTGGAAGATTCTGGTGGATCGGCCCGATGACAGGAATGGCTGGTGCGCATTTGTTAGAGGAAACTAGGTTTCTCCCTTTTTGTATAGTGAAGGAGACCCCTCTCCTCCTTTGAAGTCCTATAATAGTGACGATAACATTCTATGGCATCATCACTAATCTTATATTCGTCCTTCATCGCGATTGCGAATGGTTGTAGACCGATGGAAGGAAGGTCAGGCACGTGGTCAAATAACCAGAGGGCATGCTCGGTACACAGATGGGCCTTTCCATATCGGTATTTGTATTCATTCCCAATCGCAAGCGCTAGACGACACGCATAGATATAGTTTTCAACAGAGGCTCGGATCCAGCGAGTACATGGGTGGTGAAGATGGACTGGCCGATACCCTCTCTCAGTGGTATTCTTGCGGATTGGCGCATCAGCAAAGTGAGCAGGAATATCCAGCAGCTTCTGCGCCTTGCTGATGCCAATCGCCGACTTGTTATCCAGAAGCGAAGGATGGGCAGAGGTCCAGTGCGCTGAATAAAGCATTTGGCACGCCTCCAGAATCATTTTGACAACATGTGTGTCTGCATGCGCTTGCGCAGCCTCCACAGGGTTTGCGGAGAGAATGAAGAGATTCATGGGTAGATTTTCTTGTAAAGCAACGAGAGTTCAATTTTATTTTTAAATTTGAGACTACATTTATGTCTAGATATTGTAGACATAAATGTACACTCGCTGTTCGTTGTGTGGAGAGGCTGAACATACCATGATGCGGTGTCCCGACCTCACCGACCCTCTTAGAGGGGGTTTCAGTGGCGCGGGTGGAGGTGGTGGCGGTGGTCATGGCGAAGACGATAATCTGGTCCAAGTCTCAGGAAACAAGTTCGGCTTGTGGTGTTCACACCAGAGGTCCGGATATACAACTGGCGCTATCTCCCCCAATACTGCGGCCCACCAGCTGAATGAGCTGTTGGAAATGACGGCACCTGCCCCGCAGCTGCTCATCACGTGGAGCGCAATGAGCTCATTCGGCTCATCACAAAGCACAACATTCTCTTTCTGAAAACACGACTGTTGTCTGCACCAGACAATATCGTCTGAGAAGATGAGCCATCGCTCTGCCGGTATAAGTGACATACCTTTTTCGTAGTAAGATATGGGTTGGATCCAGTGATAGGTCGGATTCAGTAAATAGTCCCCGCGCCGCACATGAACAAAGGCTGTGCCTTTCATTGTAGAATCAAGCTGTATACTTGTAGAGCGGTGAAGAGCGGGAAGAAGCGACGCGCGCAATTCAGGCAGAATCGGCACCAGTTCAGGAAGCGACTGGAAATAACCTTCCAAATAGATTGTCGCGGCCGAGCCAAACCAGTTGGGCATCCACGGCTCAAAGGCGCTATATTGTGTGTAGCGGGCAATTGCGGCTGGGCGCACAGTGCTATGCCGGTTCCCCTCTACAAATAACTCGGTGACATAATCACGTCTCATTGTGTTATGCGCATGCTCGCCTTGAGTGAACCAGATGGTCCCCCCTCGAACCTTCCGAACAGCGAGAGCGGCAGCATATTGAAATATCTGATTGCCAAGACCACCTTGAAGATGGACTGTTATCATTTCTTAATTTCATGCCAAATTTTTTAAGTCGCTCATATGGTAGTATGGAGGACAAGTTACAACTTTTTCTCTCCTTGACATTCTTAGAGCTTTGGTGGATTTCTGTCTGGGGCATAGTCTATATTTTTATAGAGTATATGGCTAAAAAATCAAAGGCCGTCGAGTTACTGCTGTATGTTTCTATGATGGCGATTGTTATAGTTATTATTATGCGTAACCCTGATATTGTTCCGAAGTTCTAACATCGTGACTTAATTTTATAGGATCTAAGTAGATGAGAAAAAATAGAAGCTCCACAATGAAGAAATCTTTAAAGCCTTCTAAAAATAATATTGATGACACTCTTGAAATAGCAATAGATATTATGATAAATATTGCTAATGCGAATATTTCAGATATGAGCGACGATAAAGCCGCCGACATATTTATAAGGTCTGTTTTGGATGTTGTTTACCCAGGTGGAGATTCCTCTATTTATGAGAGTGTGGAAAAGACATCGAAAAAAGAGATTTTACTTTTGATTCCTTCAATTAAAAAAATCTTTAATATGGGTGTAAGGAAGCACAATAGAAAGCTCCGCAATAGCACACGTCGTGCCAAGATGGTAGGTGGCCAGAGGAGAAGAGATTTCTATCAAATAGCGGTTATTCTCGCAGGTTTTAGATTAATTATGATGCTTCCAGATGTTCTTGAACTTGTAAGAGACGCAGCACGTGAACGCGGATTTGATGAAATGGTTGGAATTCAATATGGAATGGCTTCTGTCTACCTTATTTTTGGTGGTATATGTATCGTATTGATGCAGGCTATGAATTATGTAAACAGAATGAATAATGGAGGAGTCATAATGCAAATACCTACTATTGCGGCAGCGAGACATATTGGCATCATTGATATACGCGCCGCTAATATAGGTGTTAATTCGATATCTTATGATAATTTTCAAAATGGGGAAGAGATTGTTATACTTCAGCGCATACAAGGGATACCACCGCATACATTTATGTTTAAATTAGAGGGTATAGAACAATGGTTTCAACAAAAGATTCACCGCGGTGAATTTCCAACTAACCCGTTGACTGGATTGGCAATTACTCAGGCAGATATTGAGCGGGCAACTCTTAATATTGTATAACGTCGTTACGTTACCCATAAGGCGGAGTGCGAGGCTCATAAGGCGCGGCGGCCTTCTCACCCTTATCTATTGCTATAACTACACTCGGTGTTGATAGAATACCACGAACCCTCTCAAGAAGGCTCATTGTATTCTTATAGACAGGCCTAGCAGTCTGGATCGTTGATACAGGCAGAGATGGATACTCCTCTTGATAGGTCCTTGCCTGAAACGCCTTCGGAAACGGCTTGATAAAACCTCTATCAAATATTCGGGTCTCACCAAGTGTGTCAGGGAGCCATAGTCGCATGTCGGCTCGATTTAGTTTTACAGCCTGATCTTCTAGGTCCTTATCGTCAAGAATGCGGCAGCCACTCATTTTCTACTTCTACGTTTGGAACGTTTAGATTCAAATTTGCGATATGTCTTGCGTTTGCGCGTAGATCGTCTACCGCCCTTCGCGACTTCGATAATAGGCTCTGCATAAAGCTGCTCGGGAACTCCTTGCATGACTTTTTCAATTACATTATAAAAGGCTCCGTTAATCTGATTGTCAAGGCTATGACGCAGGCGAAGAACTTGCACACCTCTTATACGATTATTAATATCGGGCACTAGGGCAAAGCCTGGCGGCGTCCTCTGAGACTTTGATAAGGCAGTATCTACAAATGCAAGTTTCGGCGCCTTGTCGTGGGCATCTCCGTCACAATCTAAGAGAATACATCCTGGCCTACTATCACCTATCTCTCCGTGGTCACATTCAGAAAATCTTGCCTGTGTCCCAATAAGTTCTGTATGTCTTAGACTCTGATTATGTGTGGGGCAGTGGCCAACGACGACTAAAGAATATGGCAGAGCGTTTACTAAATCACAGCTACCACCACTCGTTGTCGAATATAAACGCGTCCATAGCGGGCTTCCAAGTGGTGATCGCTGAAAATCATCTTCATACCATATTTTTGGAGTATTAGCAACCAAATCACCTCCTTTGGCAATTTCCTCTTGAATATGAATAAGACTATCTGTGTAATCAACTGGCTTGCCATAGTAATCAGCAAGTCCATGTAATCCTCCGTGAACACATGCAACCTCTCGTTTATCTCCGTCTTGAATTGAAAGAAGATAAAAGGGGCAATTTCTGTAAAATTGTAAGAGGGCGCCCATTCTCACTCCAGGGCGGTCAAGAAAAAACGTCTTGGACGTGGCGTGCACATATGTGTCATATAAGAATGTCCCCGACCCACTAGTCATTAAGTTACCAACCGCTATTACGCTCTCCAGATCGTGGTTTCCGATTGTGAATATTACATTAGATTCGGCGGCAAGCGCGCGAATACGTATATTGTGTAAAAAGGCGTGCAATAAAAACTCAAAAGAACCTCTTGTATCGTCAACATCGCTATAAGACCACCCAAATTTTCTTCTACCATCCACAATATCGCCAACAAGCACAACCAATATACCAGGGCCCCCTATCCATCTTGTCTCTGTAATCATACGAGGGTTGTAGATATCTTCAGTATAAGGGTCTAGATCTCTTGATATAAGATTAGCGTCCTGAAGAATTTGTATAAACTTACGATAATCCGCGTGAATATCGCTTGTTATGTAGACTGTTGGATACTTGTTCGCATCTATAATATAATTCATAGAAAATAGTTCACGTGCAGCCAGAAGTTTAGGACGTATACGCGTTTGTGCTGCTACCATATTAATTTGTGGGCCACCAGCCGCCGCTTCTATATCTTCATTTGTAAGAAGGGGGTCAACGGCCGCCATATATTATTATAAGAGATAATTATAGAATGTCCGGACTTGTGCTCGTCTGGGACATGGATAATACCCTAGTAGGGAATTATTTTGATGTAGAAAACAAGTCCGAAAAGGACATACTGTATTTGAATAGAAATGCAGTAGCTGTCTTAGAAACGGCAGTCAATGCAAAGATGCGAGGCAATGTTGACGCGATTTTCATGCTCACGAATAACGCCGACAAGAAGTTCATTGAGTATGTTCATGACAGACTGAAAACAAGATTAGATATGCCGCGTGTCTTTGATTATATTATGGACAGAACACATGAATCGAGGACTCCTTCAGATGATCCACCGAAACGCTTGAAAGATGTTGAGTATATGATGGAAGAAGTAGGACTATCCACATATAACTTGGCAAACCGCGTCTTCTTCTTTGACGATATTCCGGACCATAAAATCCTCGCTGAAATACCGCCCGCCCACTATATCCACATCTTCCCCAGGTTTGAACCTTTTACACAGGACCAGACGGATTTCAAGCCCCTTCTTGACGCGATTTCGGCGCGTGGTGGCGGCCGCCGCCGTAAACAGAAGCGCACCAGGAAGACGCGAACTAAGAAGCGTCGTGGCAAGATGAGTAAGAAAAATTTGACAAACATGTTGCACGATATGTAGGTATGTACTCGCTTTGTATTGTAGAATCTCCCGCAAAATGCGGCAAAATCCAGGGCTTCCTAGGCCCAGGATGGAAGGTCATTGCTACAATGGGGCATATCCGTTCTCTAGAGGAGACGGTGGATGCGGTCGGACTTGACAGAGATTTCCAGCCGCGCTACACCTTCATCAAGGAGAAGGGTAAGGCGATGTCGGGTATCAAGGAGGCTGCCAAGTCGGCCCACACTGTCTATTTGGCGGCGGATGATGACCGTGAGGGCGAGGCCATCGCGTATAGCGTTGCCGTCCTTCTAGGTCTTGACCCAGCAAAGACGCCTCGCGCCGTCTTCCACGAGATCACGAAGGATGCTGTGACGAAGGCTGTTACGAATCCGCGCCGTCTTGACATGAATCGTGTAGATGCACAGCAGGCGAGGGCCGTCTTGGATATGATGGTCGGCTTCACGATTAGCCCGATTCTCTGGAAGTGCGTTGGACCTGGTCTCTCGGCTGGCCGCTGTCAAACCCCTGCGCTACGTCTTCTTGTGGATAGGGAGAGGGAGATTACGACGTTCTCGGCGCAGACTAGCTGGCGGATTTCAGGGGTCTGGACCGCAAGTAGCCTAGGGCTTACATTCCCAGCATCCCTCTATGATGAGTTGGAGGATGAGGAATCCGCCCTGAATTTCCTGGAGAACATCCATGCAGACACGCGCGGCGAAGTCCTGTCTACGAAGACGGCGCCGAGGACGGCCGCGCCTCCTAAGCCGCTGATCACCAGCACTCTTCAACAAGAGGCCAGCGCCCTCTTCTCCTATCAGCCGAAGTCTACAATGAAGTCGGCGCAGAAGCTGTATGAGCAAGGACATATCACGTATATGAGGACGGACTCAACCTATATCTCTGAGGAAGCGACTGCAGAGGCACAGGAGTATGTGAAGGCGACGTTTGGTGCGGAGTATGTGGGAAAAGCGCAAGCGTCTGTAAAGAAGAGTAAGGCAACCGTTGCCGCGCAACCTCTTGCCGTTAAGACGCAAGATGCGCACGAGGCCATCCGCCCTACGCACATGGACCTCACAGATCTTCCAATGGGTGAATGGACACCTGCCGACATCCGCGTCTACAAGCTCATCTGGCAGCGCACAATTCAGAGCGTGATGGCTCCCTCTCAGTCCGAAGAACACACTGTCCTCTTCAAGGCACTCGCCGACCCTGGCGAGTTCGTCTGGCAGGCCATCTGGAAACGGAGTATCTTCCCAGGCTGGAAGAAGGTTGGTCTCGCAGCTGTAAATCTTGATGATGAGGATGAGACCTCCGAAGCCGACTCAGCAGCTAGCGCGTGGACCGCGGCCACCAAGCTCAAGACCGGCGATGCACTCAACTGGAAGACGCTCGCCGCCAATCCACATGTGACGAAGCCGACGGGCCGTTATACGGAGGCCACACTTGTGAGAGAGTTGGAGCGTCGCGGCATCGGTCGTCCGAGCACCTTCGCCTCTCTCGTCGGCACTGTCTTGGATAAGGAATATGCGAAGAAGGAGGACAAGCCTGCTACTGAAGTGGACTTCAGGTCCTACATTCTAGAGAAGCCTTCGTGGCCGCCGCTCCGTTGTTCCGAGAAGAAGAAGGTCGGCGCCGAGAAGCAGAAGCTGAGCCCAACCCCTCTTGGAACTTCCGTCCACGACTTCTGTATCCGCGAGTTCCCTCAGCTCTTCGACTATGGATTTACGAAGAGAATGGAGGACCGTCTTGACATGATTGCCACTGGCACCGAGCAGTGGAAGGGTGTCTGTCGCGATACATGGGCCTCTTACAAGGATAAGCTGGAAGACCTCAAAAAGAATGGAACGAGGGCTCCGAAGCCCGTCTATGAGAAGAATCCAGAGGAGACAGTTGGCGAGTGCGAGGGCTCGCCCATTGTAAAGAAGAAGGGTCCATATGGATTCTATTTCCAATGGGGGACCACCAGAATTCCCTGTGTGGAGGGGGAGACTCTTGAGGCGGTGATTGCGAAACTCAAGACGAAGTCCGAGAGCCTCCTCCACACGATCGGCCCATATGAATTCCGCAAGGGACCGTATGGAGTCTATATGATGATGAAGCCTGCTGCGAAGTCAAAGACGAAGCCGAAGTTTGTCTCTATTCCGCAGGGTCTTGACCCCAAAGTCCTGACAGAAGAGGCTGCTGCACGTATATATAAGGCTGGAGTTTTGCAGGGGAATAAAAAAATCTGAGCGGTAAGGAGAAATGTCCAGATCTCCTTCGCCGCCGCCCGCTGCGGATCGTGCCAAGGGGGACACGCCTGCAACACCAGGAACACCGAAGCGTTTCTTGAATGGCTGGAGCAAGGAACAGGACCAGCTTATGGCTGACTGGTCCGATATTGCCGGCTGCTACCGCTGGATGCACGACAAGGCCGAGAAGATTTATACCCGAAAGAACATGTTCATGACAATTCCAGTCATTATCCTTTCCACTCTGACTGGAACGGCCAGCGTTGGTATCAGCAGCATTGCTGATGGAAATGAGGACGTACAGAAATATCTCAACTTCGGTATTGGCGGCGTCAGCTTAGTCGCCGCCATTCTTACGACGCTGAATAATTTTTTACGGTTTGCGCAGCTGAGCGAATCAAATCGTGTTGCAGGTGTATCGTGGGGTAAACTTCAGCGCGCAATTGCAGTTGAACTCGCTCTGAATCCTGTTGAACGCATGGACAGTCTGGACTTCCTTAAGATTTGCCGTGCCGAGCTTGACCGTCTCATTGAGCAGAGTCCTGCAATTCCTGATAATGTAATTGCAGCCTTCGAGAAGGAGTTTGAAGATAATAAGAAGCTGCGCCGCCCCGATATCTGCCACGGTCTTGACCGCACTCGTGTTTTTGACAGCACACAGTCTCGTCTCAAGAATATGACCTCAGATGCTGCGCTGATGCTTCTCCAGAAGAAGAAGGCGCTCAAGAATGAGATTGTTCCCGACTTGGATAAGATGATTGCGAGTGCTGTTGCGGCCACGAGCGAGCGGCTGAAGGCGGAACTGGAAGAGAAGTTGGCGGCGGCGCAGCCTAGAGAGCCTGAGTTTACGAAACCCGATTCTTCAAGCTTATTTAAGGCATCGGAGGCTGATTACCGCACCCTTCTTGACCAGCGGAGAAGAGTGCTTGATAATTCAAGACCGAGCACCGCGCAACTACTATCTCAGGCTGAACCTGAGAACATCTATGTTGATTTCTCTAGGGGGACGCCACCTCTTAGATCACCCGCCGCTGCGGAGGAGCCGGTTCAGGAGGGTGATAAGAAGACCTAATTGCGGCGTCTGCGGGTATACCCCCCAACGCTTTTAGGTGCGGTCATACTTTTTAAGAGCTGACTGGCGCGTTCAAGCTTCTTGCTGACGTTTTCAACTTTTTGTTCGAGAGATGAGGATGGATTGAGGCGAGCTTTTGCAGCGGCATTCACAGCGACCTTAGCGGCAGCGGCCTTAGCGGTGGCATTTCTAGCGACCTTGGCGTTCGCTGCGGCTTTGGCATTTCTGGCGGCCTTAGCGGTGGCATTTGCAGCGGCCTTAGCGGTGGCATTTGCAGCGGCCTTAGCGGCAGCGACAGCAGCTTTCTCCTCCTTCTCATCTTTAATCAAGAAGTCTGCCGTTGTTTTCACGTAAACAGGGTCAAGTTTCACATTTGCTGGGATAGGATTAATACGTGCAAGAGTTTCTGCCCGCCGACACTGTGTCGTAAATTCCTGTTCAGATTCAGCCCAACCCATGTCTGCATCTGTCTTCATAGGACAGCCCTTGTCAGTACATCCTCTGGCCGCCCTGAATAATGTCAAATAATTAGGCAGTTTCTTTTTACAAACATTGATGATGAAATCTCGCGCTGTTTCTTTGGAGAGTTTACCAAGAATTGCAGGGGTCGCCGTTTCAAACGGTGGGGCTACAATCTGACCACCTCTTTGCTTTCGCGTCTTTCCCATCTATTCTTATGTTTTATTTTTCCAACACAAGAATAGATGGAGATTGCCAAGCGACTCCGAGCGGTCACCAAAGATGAGGCCATAAAAAGCTACGAAGAGCTCAAGGCCCTACCATGCGAATCTATCGGAAAAAACGCGAGAACAGGACTCGCATGCCTCGACTATTTCCTCTTGAAACACCGCATCAAGGCGAAGACGAAGCGCCACATCTCTTTCTACGAGGCGATGCACGACAAGGATCTCGTGGCCTATCTGAATGAGAAGATTACGAAAATCAAGAAGAACCCGCCGAGTGCACTCACGGATGATCAGCTCTTAAAGGAACGCTATAGCGTCTTTCAGCTGTATTACGGAACGATTAACCAGTTCAGGCCCAGCGAGGCTAAGCGCTTATACTGTCGCTTCCAACCCAAGCACGGTATCCTTGACTTCAGTGCCGGATGGGGTGGTCGCTGCCTCGCGGCGATGGCATATGGTGTTCCCTATATTGGCATTGACGCTAATGTGAATATGCGCCCCGCCTACGAACAGATGATTAAGACGGTTGACCCCGCGGCCGACGTAACAATGCTCTTCCAGCCGTCCGAGACAGTGGACTTCTCCAAGTTTAAATATGACCTCATCTTCACGAGCCCACCATATTTCATGCTGGAAGAGTATGAAAAAATGCCGCAATACGGCTCCGAGGAGGGTTTCCTGGAGAAGTTCTTCCGCCCAGTTGTAGCAAGTGCGTGGAAGAACCTGAAGTCGCCAGGATATATGGCTCTCAATATGCCGAAGGCGATGTATGATTCAGTGAAGAAGGATATGCCTCCGATGTGGAAGCGTCTCCAGCTGCCGGTTGCAAGCCGTCATCCTGGCAATGCGGCCGCTGGTCGCAAGATTGGTGAAAAAGATGTTGGTCAGCGGACCGAGGGTATTTATGTTTGGAAGAAGGGCGGGAATATGACGCGGAAAGCAAAGGCTTAACGACGATGCTAAAACTTAAGAAAGGGCAAAGCCCTTTCTTAACCGTTAAGCCTATCGTCCAACGACGTTAACGTTTACAATGACACGAATGGATAGCAAATTTACATACTTTACATTGTTCTTGACACTCTTCGCAAAGAATGTAGTCACCCTCTTCAAAGTTCCAATCCAATACAGTCTCATTACAATTCACACAACGCTCCTCCTTCGTGTAGCCATTCTCTTGCATCACTTCACGAAGGGACTCCTCTGAGACCCGCCGCTCCATTTCGTTACAGAGCCACTGCAACACCTGCTCCTTCTTCTCTTGACTGAGACAGTTGGTCGCAACGCCCACTACGAAGAAGAGGTCGCGCAGCGTCATCTCGAGTGGTGTATCCATTTTGTTATGATATCGCTAAAGAATGGCGATATCATAACGAGATTCAATTTTATCACGACATTACGCCATCTTTATAATGGATTTATAAGGAACAATCGCCACATTTTCATCTACAAGCGGGAGGATAGGATTTTCATATCCAAGAGATTTTTGTAGAGTAATTTCGTAGACAATTGCCTGTGATTCATACATAGCATTGATTGCTCTATCTAACATAAGATTTCTAGAATTATAGACTACTCTTGATATTTCTAACATAGTGAGTTCAAAAAACACGTCAACAAACGCAGCTTTGATTTGTGTTTGAAGTTCGCCTTCTGCGCCGCCTCTTTGAACAAGTGATTTCTTGGTATATCTCCTCTTCATTTTTCTCTTTCGTGAGCCGCCCTGTGTCTTAGCTTTCTCACCCATTGCGACCATACATTTGTCAAAATCACCTCCATACATTGGCCCGCTCATAGGAATGCTTATTCTTATGAGAATAGCGCACAGAGCAGACCTCAAGAGAGTCATAACATTTCTATATATCATACCCAATGTCGCCTCAAGGGCCCACCAAAGACTGGAGAGTATCCAAGCAATAAGATCGGCGCCCATAGCGCCCATAGCGCCCTGCCATGTTCCGAGCGTATAGTAAAGACCATCAAAATAATGTTGCCCCACTGTTGAACGAATAGTATAGATTACACCATCTATTATGACACTTGCATTTCCAGATATAAAATCAAGAAGCCATTGTGCCATATTTCCAGGATTATCTACAATCCCATATAAAATAGAGCCAAGACCAGTAAATATCTCCCCGCTGTAGATTTTTCTAAAAAACCAAGTTAGAAGATCAAGCGCGCGTTGGCGCATCTCAGGTGTGATGGTTGGCAGAGGATTCGGAATATCACCTGCCCAGGCTCTTGATGCGAACTCCCGCCCACCACGAATGATATGAGGAAGATTGTTTTCTAAACTGCCCTCAAATGCGTTCGTATATCCTGTGTTACCAGCCACTCTTAATGATATAAGTTGACCATTTACTCTCCATAAGAGCATCATTAAAGAAATCGGGCTAACAGTATTAATTACTCCACTAAAACTCAGGCTCACATTATTTGTTGACACTGCGTGGATTGCCTGCATAATCCTCTGACCCCCTCTTACAGTTCCCATTGTAAGAGCATACCAGCTCTGTACAGTTTGTACACTAACGGGAAAAACAGGCGTTAAGATAATAAATGTTGCACACATCAGCCATTCATTCTGAACCCATGCTCCGATGAATCCTATACGATTACCCTGTTGATATGCGGCAGCTACACTCAGTCTACCCACCATGCTTTCTGTTCGTGTGACTGTTGTTAGTATTTGTGCTCCTTGTGCTATAATCGCATTGCTTTTTCTAACAAGGAGGTTTGTGGTCGCCTGAACCATTGAAACTTGTCTCTGGGTTTGTTGACCAACTGCCAACCCCTGTACTCCTACATCAAGACCTTCCGCCGCAATACGCGCCGCCTCTCTTGCTTCGGCGGCGGCTCCCAATCCAGCAGCTGTTCCTCGCGCGGCTTCTCTGCCAACGGATACCACCCCCCTTTCTATACCTCGCAGACCACGCTGTGTATTTTGGGCGGCGGCGCCCGCAGCATTCCTTTCCGCGGCGGCGTTCTGGGCCATTGCCTCTCTCATTGCGGCCGCCTCTTCAGCCTGTTCTACTAGAAATCTAAGAAGGTCCGTTTGCAGCGCTTCGGCTCTCGCCCTTCCAGCATTTCTATTTACAGGGCGTTGAAGAAGTAATTGCCTTTGTTGTTGAGCAACTGCGCGAACATTGACGGGTCGTGCGGCAGCAACTGCGGCAGCATTGGCGAATTGTGCCGCATCAACTGCGCGCTGATTTCTCGCGCGCGCAGCAGCTGGCATATCATCGTTTTCTTCAGCCTCAGCGCGTGAGAGCGGCCCACGCCCAACAACGCGTTGGCGGCGCTGATTTGTCACTTGGCGGCGGTTGACGCGTTCTTCAGCTGCCGGAACAACTTCTTCTTCAGCCCAGCCGTTTCTTTGAGGAGGCGCACCTCTTTGTCTCAGTTCACTCATAGCCGTCCTCTATTTATATTAGAAAAAATATCGATGATATAATCAAAGACAATAGAAGACATAGGTCTTCTCGTAAGGGTCTGGATCCTCTGACAAGACCTTCGCCTCTTTCATTGAACATTTTTTGTTCGTTTTGATGATGTTCCACTGAAGAGCCCGATAGCCCCACATCTGACGCGTGAGAGCATGGCTGATGCGAACCCTCTTGCGAAGAGTTTTGGTGCGCGCCTTACCTGTTGCTGGACAGTAATCAGTGTCTATGTCTATCGTGGGCCGCGGCGTGACCTCTTTCGTGGTGCCGTCCGCCATTTTAATTAGCAGTGGCATTGAAATAGTGTATACTTTAATGCCACTTCAATTTTACCAACGTAAAAATCGCTGTGTTTTTATGGGTTTTATGGTTTCTTGTTTATCTAGACCGAGGTTTAGAAGTCCTCATAGTCGTCGAGGTTGCGCTGCTTGGCAGCGCCCTTCTTCTTGTTGCTGCGCCCATGCGCCTTCACCCGCTGCCAACCAGCGGTGTCATCAGGCATGTATGGCACCGAGCTGCATGGAAGATTGCCCGCTGAGGTGATGGCGTAGTAGGCTGGCTGCGCCTTGCACTCGCGCAGTGCAGCCACGTAGTCGTGGCGCGTCTGGGCGATCTTCTGGTTGGTCTCGTTGTCGAACGTGAAGGGGTAGCGCTCCTCCGCGAGAAGGTAGAAGTCGGTAGAAGAGGGCATTCTAGACGATGTTGTGATTACCTAGGGCGCGTGGCGGCCTTCAATTTTTATCCGGTATTTGCCGCGGCGGCCGCCTCCTCAAGCTTACAGATGCGGTTGTGAAGCCCGTCAATAATCTCTAAGAGGGTGTCAATGAGGTTGGCCGTGTTAGGCTTGTAGTCCCGTTCAGCGAACCCCTGGAGAAGCTTGAGCCGGTCAATAGGGTGTATCGTGCGCTGCACATCCTTGTTGTCCCGTATCTTCTGGAGCATGATAAGGTCTGGGGAGTCTGTTGACATTGTCTTGATGATTACTGGGTGGTTAGAGTTTCAAATTTACAAGAAAATTTTGTTTTTTATTTTTGTGTTACGCGAAACTCCTCAGAACAACCAGCCGCCAATGTGCTGGGGGCAGCGAGGGTCATCACTCTTGTCACACACGCGCTCTTCTGGCCGATACTCGAACGCGCCGCTGCAGACATGCTCCTCTGAAAAGCAGCAAGGGCAATGGCCATATGTGAGCGCGAGGATAGGGCACTCATCCCCACACTCAAGGCACTCGGCGCGGAGATCATGCGCATTCTCGCAGCCCTTTGAGCACTCCACACATAGCGCGTTGGACATGCGCTGCCCCTTGTTGCAGCAGTCGCACGCGGCTCCCTCGGTCAGCGGGAAGAGCAGACCGTCAATGTGTGCAGCCCCCTCCCAGCAGTCGGCGCACCACCGACCGTTGAAGAGGTCGTCGGTCACCTGCGCACAGCAGCCCTCGCAGCGCAGCGGGGTGTGCTCCCTGCGGAGCTTGGCGACGTGTGCCTCAAAGCACCAGTCACAGCGGCCGCCAGAGATGTGCGCCTCTCCGTCGCAGCGGGTCTCGCGGCAGAAGAAGGTGTGCGTGGCCATTGTTGCTGTATTTGGATTCTATACGACCTCTTCTCATAAAAAAGTGTTCAATTTTTTTGTGTTTTTTGTTGGCTTGTTTCTTTCTTTACTGTGCCAGACTGGCGAGGTGCTCGAGCAGCTTGTCTGCGGATACTGTCTTGTCCTCTTCCTTCTCAAACCATACACTGCGCCCATCCTTATAGCTGCGGCGCCGCCAGACAGTCTCATCCTCTGATGGAATGTACTCGTTCCAGACGCCATCCTCTCCGATGTGGAGGATGAGGGGCGCCTGGAGAGCAACCTCCTTAACCTGCTCCAGGCTGAGACAGTCTGTTCGCTTTCCCACATAGAAGCCAGGCTTACTGTGAGCCAGGAAGGACTCCTTTGCGATCTTGCTGAAGGCGAAGCTGGGCTTATCCGACTGACCTCTGAAGAAGGACTCATGGTCCATGTTGAGATACTTCGCTGACTCCTCGCCTGTAGGGTCATACTGGTCGCGGCAGTTGGGGCAATCGCAGTAGACCCAGAGCATGCTGGACCAGCCGCGGCCAGTTCCGTGAGGAATGCTGCTGAGCTCTGTGCGGAGGGTGGCGCGTTCAGCAAGAATCTCAGCGGCAGTGATGAGGCGGGGAGAGGCCATTTTTGCTGTGTGTTGAGCGGGATACTCTAGAAGGGGAGGGCGGCGAGTTCAATTTTATGCGGAATAAAAAATATGATTTTTTGTCTTCGGTCTCTCAATTATACTGTAGGCTTCGCAAGAAGATCACACGCAGCATCCCAAGCAATCTCATCACAGCCGCCGGCAGTGTCCTCAAAGTCATGGAAACCTCCCTCCTCCTCAGGAGAGCCGAACGAGCCCTTCTCAAACAAGTGTCGAATGACGCGCAGCTTGAACTCCTGCCACTTGGCAGTGTCGCGACCACCCAGCTCTCGCGCGGCCTTCCAGCCACCCTCATTGCTGCTCTTGCAGCGGAGGCTCGGGTAGCACTCCTCGAGGATTCCAAAGACGTTCTCCACCATGTCCCTCTGCATGACGAGCTTCCTCCATCCGGCTTTGAAAGCCTTGCTCTTCTCTGCTGCTAAGCTGATGACCTCCTGGCGGATCTGAGTCTGAGTCATCAGCTTCTTCTCGGTCAATTCAGTGATGAGAGATGCTACGTGAGCCTGTAGAGCCTCTAGGTCAACCAGACTCATTTGGTTCGCCAAGAGGCAGACGGGCGGAAGAAGGGGAGAGGCCATTCTTGCTGTTGACAGAAAGTGAATGCTTACTCTCTCTTGCAGATGCGAGTTCAAATTTAACGGAGCTATTTGAGATTCGTTAAATTTAATTTTTAGAGTTTACCCTTCAGTGGCGATTGCGGCGGCTCTTGCCACTCTTGCGAGTCTTGCGATTCTTGCGCGTACCGCGGCGGCGGCGGCCACCAAACTTACCCTGATGCGTCGCCTGCCATTCAGGGCTGCCAACACGCGGCTGCTTCGACATGAAAAAATATCCATCGCACATTTGTTGTTCTGTAGCAGTCATAGGACCTTGAGGTTGAATAGTTCTATATGAGCCCTCATTCTGATATTTTTTGCAAGTTGCCGGTCCCGCCTGAAACTGAGGAGTGAATACCATCTTATACTTTATACGCAGAATTTAATTCTGGAGTCGCCCTTCAGTGGCGATTGCGGCGGCTCTTGCCACCCTTGCGAGTCTTGCGGTTCTTGCGTGTGCCGCGGCGGCCGCCGTGGGGCATTGATCCAGAACGGAGGGAGCCGCGTATCTTTGACGCCTCAAGATCGCAGCGCGTGCGATCCATTGTATTGTATCCATTGGCGAGAGCCCGCGCAGAGTTAAACTTACCATTCGCACTCATGTACGGACCACAAGGACGAGGCATTTTATATTTTAAACAGAGAAATTTAGTTAGAATGACTTTCTGGATTCTTGGAAAAAAGACGCGGATTGGATTTTTAATCCGGAGAACTTTAAAACTTATGCCGGCGGCTTCGCCGTAGCAAGAGGTGGCTGGATAGCCACAGCGGCCATCTCAAGAAACTGCTGTCCCATAGAGACAGCAGAGTTGACTGCCTCTAGTGCCATCTCAATGGAGATCATCTTCTGGCGCGCGTCATCCGCATTGCGACGCGCAAGGCCAGCGCGATGCGTGGCGTCTGTTAGCTGTTTGCTCAGACGGGCCACCTCTTGCTCGTTAAAGTCCGCAGTCGCTGTCGCTTTCTCTATGCGCTGTAGCTGCTTGGCGCGCATGGCCTCAAGGGTCGCTCTCTGTTCGTCAAAGAGGATGCCCACCTGCTCTTCAATTGCGTGAAAGAGGACAGACGCGCGACGCTCAACTGTGGCGGAGGCCATGGTGGTTTTTGCTATAGAGGATACGCATCCTCCTCCAGATGCAAGTTCAATTTTACCGTCAATAAAAAAGGTGGTTGTTTTTGTGTGTTTTTCTAGTTAATCTCGTTATTCTCTAGTCGCTGTGCTCAATGACCCAGAAGGCCGCATCCTGCGTAATCTCGTCGCAGCCACCCGCTGTGTCCTCGAAGGTGTCGAAGTCGCGGGTATCCTCATTGTGGAAGGAGCCTTCCTTCTTCAGATGCTCAATGACCTGCAGCGTGAAGAGCTGCCATTGGAGGCTACCGAGCTTCCCTGTCAGCCGTCTGGCCTTCTCAGCCAGGTCAAGGTCAATCCCACCCTCATCACCACCCTCAGGGTTACGGAGGTAGTCGTGGCACTCCTCGAGGATGTTCTGGACGTTGCGCACGAGACCATAGCCCACAGCCTTCTTCCATGAGGTCTTGTAGGCTTTGCGATTCTCCATAGCGATGACCCGATTGTCCATCTCGGCCGCTGTGAGCAGCTGCTCAACAGGGGTGCTCAGCTCCTTGACCTTCGCCTCCGCCAGCGCCAGCTGCGTGCGGTGGTGGTCTGCGATCGCCTTCCACTCGTTGAGAGGGGAGGTAGAGGTGGCCATCTTTGCTGTGTGCTGAGAGGGATACTCCAGAGGGCGAGAGCGCTAGATTCAATTTTTATCCGCAATAAAAAAGGGGTATTTATGTTTCTATTGTTTTTACAGAAGGGAGGCTCAGACCAGTGGGTAGAGCAACTCCAGCATCTCTACTGTGCTGAGATGGGCCTGTCGCTCCTCCAGATCGCCAGGCAGGGCGACGCAGTCGAAGAGGTCGTGCGCCAACAGCAGCTTGGCAGCGGCCGAGCAGCGCTCCTCAGCCGCGAGCCAGACAGCCTCCAGCTGGAGGACGCTGTCAGGCATGTGCGGGCTGGGGTTGCCAGGCTCGGCCTCCCACACTGCTGTGGCTGCGTGGTACCATGCCTTGCCAGCCTTGTAGGCTGCGCGGGCGTTGGCTGCGTCAAGGCGGACAGAACGGCGTGTGGCCATTTTGCGGGTGTTTCAGAGTGTATTGCTGTGAAACTATACTTACCCTTCTGAGAGGACCCATTCAATTTTATAGTCAAATTGAATATAGGCCTCAAAATACCCATAATTGACCCAAAATACCCCCTTTTCTAACTCCCCATTCAATTTGAATAAAAAATTGAATGGGGTTTTCTGGCCAATAGAAGTATCCTTTCAAAGCCACAAACCCTCTGAAAGCTACCGAAATGGCCTCTATCAGCATCGTCGACCTGTTCGTCGCTCTGGAGAACCACGTTGGAAAGGACGCGCTGCTGTGCGCGTTCGCCGCCTACAGCGGCGCCCCGTCTACGCCGGCTAAGGCTGCCGTCGCAGTGCCCCCCGTTCCTGGGGCGCCTGTGAAGGTGCGCAAGCCGCAGAGCGAGGAGACGAAGGCTGCTGCTGCGCTCAAGCGCGCTGCGACGAAGGCTGCTAAGGCCATCGCTGCGGCGGGTGACGAGCCTGCTGCTGAGCCTGTCGTTGCCGCGCCTGCTGCTGAGCCTGTCGCGCCTGCTGCTGCCGAGGAGAAGCCTAAGAAGGTTCTCTCTGAGGAGCAGAAGGCGAAGATGGCGGCTGGGCGCCCGGCTGCGAAGGCAAAGAAGGAGGCAGCTGCCGCCGCCGCGCCTGTCGCTGTCGCTGACGCTGTGCCCGCCCCTGAGGCGGATGGCAACGCTAGCGATACTTCGTCGCAGAAGCGGCGCGGTCCTAAGAAGCTCAGCGAGATGAGCCCTGAGGAGCGCGTTGCCCACGACAAGAAGGTCGCTGAGCGCAAGGCTGCCAAGGCTGTCGCGCCAGCCGCAGCTGCTGTGCCGCTGCCTGCCTCGCCTGCACCGGCTGCAGCAGACGAGAACGGCCCCACGGTCTTCGCCCCCTTCACTCACAAGGGTGTCAGCTACCTGCGCAACATGCGCGGCGACCTGCTCACTGAGGAGTATGAGTGGGTCGGGCGCTACAACAGCGCCACGAAGACCATCGACACCAAGTTCGCCAAGCCTGCGGACCTGGAGGACGAGTAAACAGTAAAACACCACAAAAATACTAAACCCCAAAACCCACAAAAAGAACCAAACAAAACCCACAAAAATCAATTTTTTTTGCGTAAATTTGAACTCACTGAGCCGCTGCGTCTCCTCATAGACAGACACAATGGCCTTCCCCCGCACTGTAACCGCAACAGAGGTGTTGGCCGAGCGCGCGGCGATGCGCGCGGTAGACCCTGGTCATAATGGCAGCGGCTTCTATGGCTTCATGCCAGCCTGCCACTGCCCAGGCTGTCGCGACCACTTCGACCCCACTGGTGAGCACGTCGCTGCCTATCTCAACTGCCAGCCGTCTTACTTTGACAGGAACGCCTACTTGCCCGAGTTCGGCGAGTCCAAGCTGCGCACATATTCCTTCTATAACGCGCGCTCGCCAGGCATCTATGTACAGGGGCCAGCTAGCGCAGCAATGATCTTCCCCTGCCCTGTGAAGGCCGTGCGGAACGCTGTGCTGTCTACGCCACCGGCTCCTCACGTCCTCAACATCCTCTCTCCTGAGGTAGAAGACCACTACTACCTCAACCCCACAGGCAACTACAGCCGATTCACCTATGTGAAGGGTGCGTTGTTCATCTACAAGGATGGTGATAAGGAGGTGAGCCCTGAGAAGGTCCTGAGCAAGATGACAGTGCTCAACCCTGAGGAGGAGTTTGAGTGGGAAGAGCAGGACTTCATCCCGCTGGATAGCGGTGGTGGCAGTCGCCGCTGCGACGGTTGTGAGCAGGGCCACCTCAACCAGCTCGGCCACATGGGCCCTGGCGGCTGTCTTGAAGAGAGGTATGAGGCTTACTGTCACCTCTGCAACGACCTCGTTGACGGAGTCACTGACTCTGAGTTCACAGTAGACGAGAGCATCCACCTCTGCGCCAAGTGTGTGGCGGCCAAGTAGGTCTTATACTCACAAAAAATTGAAATCAACCACCCCTAATTTATTTTTTAGAAAGACAGCAAACAAAATGGGCCAGTACTACTACCCTATCATCCTTGACAAGGACAGCAAGATCGTTGTGTGGATGCTGGCGCATAGATACGGAAACGGTCTCAAGCTGATGGAGCACTCGTGGAATGGCAACAATTTCGTCTCCACCTTCGAGTTCGCTCTGAGCCCAGAGGGACCCCACCACAAGTCTCGTGTTGTCTGGGCTGGCGACTACGCAGATAAGGAGCCAGACCAAGAAGAGAATCTCTACCGCCTCTGCACAGAGTATAACGAGATTCGCCCCACGGAGAAGAAGACTGACAAGTATCGCTTCGTCGCGAACCACACCAAGAAGCTCTTCGTGGACAAGACGAAGGTTCCTCAGTCTAGCGAGAACTACACGATTCACCCCCTCCCTCTTCTGACAGCAGAGGGTAACGGCCGTGGCGGTGGAGACTTTCGTGACGGTGACCCGCTCGTGGGCTCATGGGCACGCGATGTTATCTCTGTGGAAGAGACAGCACCTGCTGACTTTGAGGAGCTGCTCTTCAACCTCGCGGAGAAAAATTGAACACAACCAGTCCCCAACCATCTATCACATCTTCCACACACAACAGTAGACATGGAGAGTCCGCCGCAAACGAAGAAGCAGGGCCACAAGGGCGCGAAGGAGAAGCGGCAGGGCGCTGACCGCCTTGGCTCTGCCAAGCATGTGCGCTTGGCGCAGATCGCCGCCGAGAAGCGTAAGGGTAAGAAGTAAAACCAATAAAATTGAAAACCACCTTATTTATTTTTTGTCTACTATCCACTGACTCGCGCAAAATGTCCTTCTGCCAAGCCTTTCGTCTCCGAGATCTGAAGCCGTGCCGCAGCTATTGCCATCCAGAGAGCAACACCTGTCTGAAGCACGCAGACTTCTATGACAAGGCCGTCTGGAAGAGTCGCTTTCTCAATCTTGAGAACAGGCGCTTCCTTCTCCAGGGACTCGACTACTCACAGGAGTCTATGATGGGCCGCATCCAGACTGTCATTGAGTTTTCGCTAAACAGCGGCAAGATTGTTCTCACTGAGGCAGACGTGAGCGCGATGATTCACGTTCGCAGCCACACCTGGAACTTCCCGAATGTCTCTATGACGGACGTCTTCATCGTCCTCTGTGGAACTGGTAAGGTGCTTCCCGAGTGGAATCACAGCATTTGTTGCCACGCGATCTACAACTATTTCAAGATGTATTTCACCCCCTCACTGGTTGATGTGATTCCTTCTATGGAGACTCGCATTGGCCGTCTCCTGGCGAATCCGGCCACCTCGCCAGCGCTCATCTTGAAGATCTTCACAGGCTACTTCCAGGATTTGAGTTTGCGCCACCAGGACACTGAGCGTATTTTCGGGATTCTCAGCACGCAAGAGCGCTTTATCAAGGAGGCTCTCTTGCTTCCTCAGATGCGCAGCCACCTTCTCCTCTCAGATGAAAAGCTCACCTCTTACTTCTTCAGGCGGCAGATTGCGAATGAGCGTCTGAACATGTTCCCTACAGAGCCACTTCAGCTTATCAAGTATCTTGCTGCGGATATTAAGACGGAGGAGAAGGCGCGTCACAAGCAGCGCATGCTCCAGTATAAGGAGGGGATTGCTATGGCTGTCTGGCATCCTAACAATGTGTCGCGCTGGCTCCAAGCTGGCGGCTGGCCTCTTATCGCGTCAATTGCAGGCGACGACGGACTCGCATAAACCGAAAAAAATTGATGGGCGCGAATTACTTATTTATTTTTATCCTCTTCTAACTAACAGCCAAGATGTCGGTCAATATGAAGAACATGAAGAACAAGAAGGCGTCGCAGGAGCGCAAGGAGCGAAAGAACGCTAAGGTGGAGGCAGAGGCTCTCACGGATCCTGACGTTCTCTTTGGCAAGGCCTTCAAGACTATGGGTGATGGAATGTTCCGCGTCTACATTCCTAACCCTAAGCACAGGAGCGAGCTCATTGAGGTCACCGCAAAGGCAGTTGACAAGAATATGGCCCGTATCTGTGTAAACGACATCGTCATTGTTGTTCAAAGTGGCTCAAACTTTGAGGTGAAGGGGACTGTCAGCGCGCGGAACATCAAGAGGTTGCTCTTGGAGAAGCGCCTCCATTCTTCTCTGGTAGAGACAGGCCAGGGAGATGCGGATGATGGCATTGAGTTTGAGATTGAGGAGCCTCTCAAGAAGGTGGAAGAGGATGATGAGCTCAATGTGGATGACATCTAAGAGTGCGCAATGAACCAAAAAATTGAAAAAACAAAAAGACAAACTTATTTTTATTCCCGTAACATCCAAAATGTCACGAACAAAGGCAACAGCTGGTGCCAACGAGACAGAGGATATTGCTGCGATTATTGCGGCTATCAAAAGCAAGAGCCCAGCTGGTCTCAAGATTGTTGAGGCGTTCAAGACTGTGTTTGGCTGTGAGATCTTAGATGCTCGCGAGCGTTCTGGCGGCTCTCGCAGTACTCACTATGACTTCGAGGTCCTGGTAGAATGCAAACCGAACATACATGTATGGCGCCGCATCGAGCACAAAGGTAGCGCACAGTATAAGCCTATCAGCCCAGCTGACAAGCCTTGGAGCGCTGGTGTACAATTCCACAATGGAGGCTGTGAGAAGTACAGCATTGTGAAGAAGTATGCTCGTGCTTGGTACGATATGTATCTTGCGACTGGTGCTATCAAGAACCAGTTCCAGCTTGCCGCACCTATCCCCTCTTATGAAGAGTGGTTTGAGAAGGACTGTAAGACACAGGGACCGCCCAAGACGGCCTATGGGGTTGAGCAGAAGGAGAAGGTAAGATCAGCTCGTGGAGACAAGAGCAGCCTTCTTGCTGAGCGAACTCCTTTCCTGGCTTCTCTTAAGTTCACCGCAGCTGACAATGAGCTCTTCAAGGCAGAGGTTCTTCCTGTTGTTTCAGAGGCACTAGAGCAGAAGGATTACTGGCTGACGATTCATGGAGACGTGAAGGGCGAGTTCTATGCTGCGTGGTATCCCAAGCTCACCGTCTCTAAGATTAACGAGATTGTGATCACGAAAAACAAGGACGTTGAGTTTGAGTTTCGCTGCGATGATTTCGTCTTTCACGGGATTCTTCGCTGGGGAATGGGTGCGGGATTCAGCAACATTCGGATTGACCTGAAGTAAAAATAAATAGGTTGTCTTATATTAATTTTTATTTCATATTGCTCTTAGACAGCCGCCTTCTTGGCGCGCTTCGCCATGCGACTGATAGCATCCTTCTCAACCTCTGGAATCAGAGAGCGCTCCCATGGATCATCACTCTCGCGCAGAAAGGTGAGGAGGTCCATGATGTCCTTGTCGGCGACTCCCCAGGCAGTGTTCTCCCACGTGGCGCGCTGGAGCTTGGACCGCGTGCGACGTGCCACAGGCGATGGTGAGCGGACGGGTGTTGACACAGTTGAAAGGGCCGCAGGTCCTGTCTCATACATGTGAACGTGCGTGTGCGCAGTAATCTGCGCGCGACCGCAGCCGCACCTGTGCGTGTTCACGTGCGTGTGGAAATGAGAGTGCGTGTTCATTTTAGAGGTGTATATGTGTAGGTGTGATGTTGGAGGAGGGGGTGGTGGCGTTCAAATTTTAGCTCCAAAAATTGAACGACGTGGTGAGCTAGTAAAATGTATACTACGCAACTAACCACTCTTAGAATGGACTCTCAGTTTCTTCCTCACTTCAACGGCAAGGTCGTCGAGATTCGTGCCATGGGGTACACTCTCCTCAAAGCAATTCTCGAGCTGACGGACAACTCTGTAAGTAGGAAGTGCTCAGCAAAGGATGTTAAGGTTATTCTTCACAAGGATAACACCTTGTTGAATCGTATCTCCGTTCTCGACAATGGATGTGGGATGAACTACAAGAAGCTGCTCGAATCGTTCATCTTTAATTTCCTAAAGGAGCGTGAGGATGGCGATATTGGCAAGTATCACGTGGGTATGAAGTATGCTCTCATCGCTCTAGGCTCTCAGATCACTCTTCTGAGTCGTACTCCTGGTGGTATCATTGTTGGCATCTATGCTGACATTGAGGCCATGGCCTCTCGTAACTCTTTCACCCCTTGCGATATTTGTGATGACGTAGATGATGAGTGGGCTCTTCGTTACATTACTCCCGCACTCTTGGAGCAGTTCAAGTCTTCGCCATCTGGTACACTTGTTAATGTGAAGAATCTGGTCCCGATGTGTCGTAGGTCCTTTATCAAGAGTGTGGAGGATGTGACAAAGGGTCTCTCAACTGCGTATACCAGTCTTTACAACGACTGTAAGATCTCTATCAACGATGAGACTAGGCAGCTCTCGCAGATTAAGTCGTTTGACCTCTTCTATCATGACGACTCTTCAAACCTCGACGAGCCAGCTTATGAGACAACTGTAAACATCTATAATCAGGGTGATGGTCGTCCAGAGCGTGTGATTGAGACTAACATCACTAAGCGCTCTATGCCTAACGGTGCAAAGAGCTTTACCGAAGGTACCCACAATCGTCCCGTTTACTATGAATACACTGAGTATGATCATAGCAAGAGGGGTAGGCAGAATAACATGGAGCAGATTACTGAGCGTGATCTTCCTGATAAGAATGATCTCCTTGCTTCGCTCAGCATTCGCGTGATTCAGGTTAAGGCACCTGTCTTTGATGAGGAGAAAGAACTCTTTCCTAGTGGTAGTAAGCTGTCTGATGATCGCAAGGGTGTGTGGGTAAATCGCGACATTCGCTGCGTAGGTACTGCCAAACAACTGGGCAGTAAGTTTGCTGATCGTGGACACTCGGCTAGTGAGAGGCAGCGCATGCTTGTTAATATGAGCACTCGTGCTGATGGTATTACTGGTAGTAAGTTCAACAAGCAGATGGATGACGATGTTCTTCCCTGCCGTCCACTCAATGATGCTCTTCTTAGCATCTACAAGCAAGTGACCACTCCGTGGAACACTAAGTATGACAAGATTGCTGCTCAGAATAAGGCCGCCGCCGAGGCTGCCGCTGCCACTGCCGCTGCCGCTGCCACTGCCGCTGCCGCTTCCGCTGCCACTGCCGCTGCCGCTGCCGCTGCCGCTGAGGCCGAGCGCCACCGCGCCGCCGAGGCCGCCGCTGCCACTGAGGTCGCCGCTACCCCCGCTGCCACTGAGACTGAGGCTGCCGCCGCCGCAGCCGAGGAGGCTGAGGAGGCCGCCGCCGCAGCCGAGGAGGCTGAGGAGGCTGAGGAGGCCGAGGAGGCTGAGGAGACCACAGCGGGAGCTTCTCAGGATGAGGAAGCTGATGAGGCTCCTCCTTCTGCTCCTGCTCCTCCTTCTGCTCCTGGTCCTGGTAATGCTCCTGCTCCTGCTCCTCCTTCCACTGAGCCTGGGCCTGAACCTGAGCCTGAGCCTGACACCTTCTCTACCAGTAAGAAGACACGTCAGGACATCCTCTCCATGTGGAATGAGAAGCTTAACACTCTGAGTGATGAGACGCTTCTTAAGGAGTATGAGCATATCAGCGCTCTTAACTGAGATTTACAAGAGCATTATATAACAAAAAAGAGGGAGAAATCCCCATTTTTTTGTTTAAGCCGGTCACCCGAAATTTGACTGCACTTTTAACTGCACTCCATGGATAGAATGAATTCCCGGCGCCAAGCGATCTCTCTCTTCTCAGGATGCGGAGGAGATACTCTCGGTCTAGAGCGTGCTGGTTTCAAGGTGATTGCCTATAACGAGTTCAATAAGGCGGCGGCCAAGACTCATGAGGCAAATTTCCCAGACTCCAAGGGTATTATCGAGCCGAAGTCCAAGAGTTCAGATATCAAGAATGTGCCAGATGAGGAGTTCGCAAAATACGCTGGCCAGGCGGATATTGTCTTTGCGGGGTTCCCTTGCCAGGGGTTCAGCAGGGCCGGTAAGAAGCAGTCAACCGACCCTCGCAACCAGATGTTCAGACAGTTCGTGCGGGTCGTGAAGCAGGTGCGTCCTCGCTTCTTCATTGGAGAGAATGTGGTCGGTCTTACATCTATGAAGAGCGGTCCCAACGAGGATGACCCTCTCATGCTTGATATCATCAGGGGAGCGTTCCGTGAGATTGGTTATGAGATGACTTACCAAGTTCTCGAAGCTGTGAACTTCGGTGTTCCCCAGAAGCGGAAGCGCATCCTTCTTGTGGGATGGGACACAACGAGGGTGACGAATATGGAACCCGCCAGCTTCTGGGCTTCTGTGAACGCATTCGGCGCAACAAAGACGATGCCTACACTGCGGTCATTCGTTACGAACTCCATGGAGGGTGCATTCTGTCTTGCGCCAGCCTCTATTCCAGAGGGGTTTGAGGATTATGCTCTTGCGGTTCCCCAAGACGCTGAAACTACAGGTGTACCTCATCCGTTTATTGTACTGAAGGCTGGAGAGAATCTGCTCAGCTGTACGAAGCGTGATAGTCCAATCCACTCTGAGATTGTGAATTTGGATGCTCCCAGCAAAACCATTATCTGTACATATGATCACCAGCCTCGCCTGCTGGTTGGACTGAAGAAGCCTGATGGAACGGCCTATGCCCGCTGCCTTCTTCCAGACGAGCTGAAGCAGATCCAGGCATTCCCAGGTGATTTCAAGCTGGAGGGGAACAAGAAGGAGCAGGTTGTTCAGGTTGGAAATGCTGTGCCGCCCGTTCTGGTTGAGAGTGTAGCGAGTGGAATTGCCAAGTTGCTGGCACCAAAGATTCGGATAAAGAACATTGTAGTAAAAAATGTACTGTGAGTTCTTTATTAAATTACGCGGGAGTCTCGGCTACGGGCTCCGCAGCAGGCGCGGCGGCTTCAGGAGCAGGCTCGGCAGTAGGGGCAGGCTCGGCAGCAGGCGCAGGGGCCTCAACTACCGGCTCAGGGGCAGGGGCGGGTGCCTCAACTACCGGCTCAGGCGCAGGTGCGGGAACAGGCACATCATCCTTTGCGCCATTTTTAACTAAGACAAATACGCCCATACCGTTCCAATATGTGGCCGCCGCCTCTGAGTCATAATTTGTCTTCACGCCATTCTCATAGACTACCGTGTAATCAATTTCAGAAAGCGCGTTATATGTTTGATTATTAACGCCAATAGCATTCCAATCATCTACGATAAGAACACATACATCGGCCAAGACCGCGCTCAGCTTTTTAAGACTGCGCTCAAGTTCACCGTCAAAATAGAAAGAATCATACAGGACAACGTTGGCCTTGGGTAAGAGCGCAAGATCGGCCCCGTCAGGCTTTGACACAACAAGTGTAAGCTTTGAAGACTTAAGAGTGTTTATTAATTCTTCAGAGCTACCACCCTGTGACCAATCGTCAACTACGCATACGCTAACGTTGCCATTGTTCTTAAGAAAGGAGGCTGTAGAGCTTCCAAGCTTAGTACCGATATCTATTACATTAATGGCCTGCTGCGTATTACCGAGATTGTTATAGAACATTCTCGTTTTGCGCCCCGTACTGCCACGCATACCCAGAACCTCAGCATCGAGCGTAGATGTTCCAGCCTCCGTAGCAGCAAATGAATTCTTCACGTGCTCAATAACAGCCGCAGAGTTAGACCACATGTATATTTATAGCTTAGAATGTTTTTTTGGTAAATATACACGTCAGACTCATGGTCTTCACATTAGATACATATGCGATATGTTCAACTTCGTCAATTGGTAGACCAGGAAAAAGATCGGGATATCCATACATTGTTCCGAGAACACGCTGATCGGTAGTCGGAGACGCATCAATATATCCCCCATCATGTGGAATGTGCGCGTGCCGACCAATAAGTAGCGGAACAGCTGTATGCATATCCTCTAGAATATAGATGCCACCAGGTTTCACATACTTCCAGGCAAGCCCAAGTGTCTTTACTTGGTGACTTACCAAGTGGCTGCCATCCTCAATAATAAAGTCTACAGTTCCGGGTTCAAATGAGTAAGCAGCCATCACAGATGTTAACTGGTCAACATTTGTAGCATCACATAGTGCAAGAGCAACTCTATCACCATATGTACGCTCATTAAAATAGACAGATGTTATGTCAAGACCGAGGATTTTTGCATTAGGAAAGTAACGTTCCCACATCTGTATTGAGGAGCCATGGAAGACACCAATCTCCAGAATCTTTTTTACAGAGTCTCTCTTATCAAAAAGAAAGCGTTCATAGACGGGTGTGAAGTTGTGGAAATATGCCTTATCTGTTTGAGTATTTATACCAATGGCTGTAAGTTCTCCGTTAACCTGCATATATGAATAATAATCTATACTTTAAATCTCACGAATCAGAAATGAAGCTGTTTCCCGAGTTTCCCAAGACAGCAAATGAGAGGCACGTGGAAAAGAGTTTGATTGAAATGAAAGAGTCGGGTGTACCCGGTGCTGGAACTGGTGTTTTTGCTAAGAAAGATATCCCCGTCAACACAGATCTTGGATTTTACAGAGGTGAACATCTAACGGATACAGAGTTTGAGAAGAAGTTCGGCGATGCTGGTCTTGGAACCTATGTTCTTACACTTGATGACCCGTCTGACAGCAAGAAAAAGTTTTATGTGGATGGGTTGAAGAGGGGGAATTGGACAAGCCGCATCAATAGTCCTAAAGGAACACTAAATAAGGCAAATATCGTTTTTTATACAGATGGGCGTGTTGTGTCTAAGAGAAATATTAAAGCTGGTGAGGAGCTGTTTGTTGGATATGGGCCCAAATACTGGAATAGTAGGTACTGGAAAAAGAATAATGGGACGAGGAAGGTGAAGAACTAGCGTTTATATTTCGCAATTGTCGCGACTGATGAGCGACACTCTGGGCAGGATTCATGGGTGGAGAGCCACGTTTCCAGTGCTTCGCAATCGAAGCAATGGAAACAGGGAGTAATTCCAACGATTGTAATCTCATCAAATGGGTTTGTTGTAATGCTACAGAGCTTCTTATCTTGGATAAGGGCCCTGACAAAAGTTGCAGCTGCATGAGGTGGTAGACTGAAGCTGGCTTCTGGGGCAGCCTTCTTTATAGCTGGGTGTAGTCTCTGGATTGCTGGAGGTTCTGGTGGTGTATAATGCAACTCGGCATATCTAAGATCTAGAAGAATATCCATCATCTCGTTTCTGCGCGAGCGGGCAATAATTTGATGCGCACTCTTTGAGATGATACTGTCTGGGCTTACATAGACCGGTGAGATACGGTTTGACTCGTTTGGTAGCAAGAACGGTGTCTTGAAATCCACCACAGGAATTAACTCATTCTCATCTGACATAATGTTAATGCCTGTAGCCCAGAAAGTGGCCTCGGTCTGTGCGTCACAGTAGTGTATTTTTGATGTGAATGGAAGTTCCTGTTCATCATGAGTTATCCATACAGTGAATGGCTTGCTGAATTTCATATTGTCAACTATCTGCATACTTGTATCATGACATTCGTATGCCATAAATACATAGTAGCGAGAAGGGAGTGAGGGGGATGGATCCATAACTGCAAAGAGCTGGGGTAACTTCTGCTGTTGTAGGGAGACCATGGCGGGTGATGTGCTAGTGCGGAGTTTGAAGTTCAATTTTACGAAAGAGGATAAATAAATTTTTAAAGGCGAGTGCGGCGCGACTGAATGAGATGCGGTTAGAAAGAGGGGAGTGTGGTCGTCACGGGCGGTCTGGTGGTAGACGTGTGACTATGAAGA
>Ga0214919_10000406_pt1 | contig 73370 bp, 131 predicted proteins | sample LL1503_MetaG_FD_177994 | JGI IMG/M metagenome (GOLD analysis project Ga0214919, IMG submission 177994) | Freshwater microbial communities from Lake Lanier, Atlanta, Georgia, United States - LL-1503 | ecosystem: Environmental > Aquatic > Freshwater > Lake | place: USA: Georgia | collected... | reverse complement strand
AAAAGATATTTTTGGATAACGGAAAGTTAGAGGTTTGTGAAAAATATTATGTTCTAATCGACATCGCAAATGGTCACATGCAAAGTTTACTTGATGCAACAGCTCAAGCCAAATCTTTATATGGAGACAGTATGATTCTAATGGTTGGCAATATTGCCAACCCAGAAACATATAGACTTTTCTCTGAAGCAGGAGCAGATCTAGTAAGAATAGGTATAGGTAATGGTGGCGGATGTTTAACCACAGTTCAGACTGGAGTTGGTTATCCCATGGCTTCACTTATACATGAATGCTATCAAGTTAGCTGCGAATTGGCAGCTCCGGCAAAAATCGTTGCAGACGGAGGATTTAAAAGTTACGCAGACATCATTAAGGCGCTCGCTTTGGGCGCTGATTACGTTATGCTTGGTTCAATATTGAATAAAGCTTTAGAGAGCGCAGGCGACACCTATTTAGCTAATACGAAGGGTGAAGGTTGGACTGAGCCAGGTGAGAAGATAAACCAGTATGCTATGGAGACAGAGAATCTTTTTAAATACGGAACAAAGATGTTTAAGAAGTTCAGAGGAATGAGCACTAAAGAGGCTCAGAAAGCTATGGGAAAGACAGATTTAAAAACCAGCGAGGGTGTTACCCGAATGCAACCTGTTGAATATACACTTGTTGGTTGGAAGGATAACTTTATAAGCTACCTTAGCTCGGCAATGAGTTATAGCAATGCATCTACCCTACAAGAGTTCATAGGAAATGCCAAATGGAACCTGATCTCAACAAATTCATTAAATAGATTTAAAAAGTAAATAAAAGTTATGTATACACAAAACAATGAAGAATTTTTCATACTTGAATATTTTAAAAACGATAACCCTGAAGACCTAACAGTTTTAGATATAGGTGCTAATGACGGAGAGCTCATTAGTAATTCAAGAAAGGTGATATTAGAAGGATGGAACGGTATCTTATTAGAACCATCTGCAAAAGCATTTTTCAGATTGTCTAAATTATATTCAGATAATCCTAAAGTTAGAACACTTAATTACGGGATATCAGAAAATAGCGGTAGAGTAAAATTTTTCGAAAGTGGGAGTATGGGGTTTAATGAAAAAGATACAGCTCTTTATTCATCAGTGAAAGAGGATGAGATTAAAAGATGGGAAGGAATAGTTCAATACGAAGAATCCGAAGCAGATTTTTTTACATTCAATGAATTTATTAAATCTGAAAATCTACTAGAGAAAAAAATTGATTTTATTACAATAGATGCCGAAGGTATGGACATATGTATACTTAAGCAAATAAACCTGGAAGAACTTTCTTGCAGATTATTATGCATTGAATGGAACTCGATCGATCAAGTAGCTAACGAAATAATAGAGTATTGCAACGGATTTGAATTGCATGAGATTACCAGGAATCCTGAAAATATAATTTTAGGAAGAAATAAATGAGAATACTGATCAAATTTCCGACCAGAGGTAGAAAAGATTTATTTTTTTCAACTTTGTCTAAATTCTATACAATGGCATCTGATATCGAAAAAATACAGTTTCAGATAACAATAGATTCAGATGATGTAGAAATGAACAATCCGGAGGTATTAAAAAAACTTGAATCACACAAGAATCTTAGTTATTCGCTGGGGGAAAGTACAAGTAAAATAAATGCAGTAAACAGAGATATAGACACTTCCGAATGCGATATAATATTATTGGCCTCTGATGATATGGTACCTGTATTTTTTGGGTACGATGAGATAATAAGAAATTCGATGAAGGACGAATATCCTGACACCGATGGGGTTTTGTGGTTTTTCGATGGTCACAGAACAGATTTAAACACTCTTTGCATATTAGGAAAAAAATATTATGATAGGTTTTCCTACATATATCACCCAACGTATCTATCAACATTTTGCGATAATGAGTTTATGGATGTTGCTAACCTTCTGGGTAAGCAAAAGAAATATGATAAGGTTATAATAGAACATCAGCATCCAGCGTGGGGATATGGTAAAAATGATAATATACATTTATTAAATGATATTAACGATCAGCCAGATAAAGAAAATTATTTACGCAGAAAAAGTAATTTATTCGATTTAGACATAAAAAATATACTTAGAAAACCAAGAATCAAAATCTGTCATCTACTTCTAGATCCTAATCAACCTCAGGATATACCTTCAGAGAAATGGGATTCGGTTATGAGTAAGCAAAATGCTTCAATAGCTGCATTCGAAAAAATAGCAAGCAACTTTGCTTGTTACTCCCGGATGTATTCAGTTGTTAATAGAACAGATTTACCTTCTGATAATTGCGCACAACCAGAAATAATAAATAGGTCTAAAGAATTTATAAACATTCCCCCAGTTCTTTCGTATGGACACTATGGGGCTTATGTTGCACATAGATCTGCTGTCGAAGACTTCGGAAACTATGATGCTTTAATAGTAGTGGAAAGTGATGTTGTATATGATCTAAGTCCCGAAGAGTTCACAAAGAAAATATATGATGCATATGAATTTGGATTGCTAAGATCTGGATCTTTATTTACTTTCGGAGCAGTTAGCTATGGAACAGCATCAAGAGCTTCAGTTTCAGATACTGTAATCTACACGGGAGATTACAAACAGATAGATCATTTTCTATGTGCCCACTGTTACATGGTATTTGCATCGGAAAAGGAAAGCATACAGAACAAGTTAAAAAATAGTGGCTGGCATGCCTGGGATATCTGGCTTTATTGGAATTACGATACAAGAGTTCCGATATTTGCCACATCAGCTCCTATTGTGCATGAGCCAGAGGGTTATTCAGTTATAGATTACGGTAAAAAAATATTATAATGGCATTATATAATCCAAAGTCAAAACCCATCTTTGTAATTAGAATGCCTAGGCAGGCTTCGTCAGAAGCAATGACAATCATGGCAGAGGACATTAAGAAAAATATGAGTGACTATCACGTTCTGGTAGTAAAAGATATGTGGAGCAGTGAACCTAATATTAAATTTGAGATATTCAATACAGATTCATTTCAGCAGACAGAATTCGAAAAGCTACAAAAAAGGTTGCTAGCTTTAGCAACCGATACAATGAGATACGAAAAATCTTAGTGATCTTTTCTATTAGCCTTTGCACTCTTATAAAGAGCTTTATCACCCATCTTAGTAGTTTTACCGCCAGTTAAAAAAGAATTAACTCTAGCCATTGCCCATTGTTGTGGCGTTGTTCCTGGTATATGTCCTACTTTCCAAGCAGCATATCCTCTAGCCCAAACTTGCTTTAGTATACCCAAAGGAAATCCTGTTTTATCTGATTTTTTCTTAAGACCTTTATAAACTGGACTATCCTTGCCCATTTTTGAAGCTTCTTCTAGCATATCAGCTGTTATGCTTTCATCTTCTAAAATTATCTCTTCAAAAACGTTTTCTGGCTCTGTATAAGAATCATAACCAACCACGCTATTTGAGCTCTCGCCAAACATTTCCTTGTACTTCTTAGTGTATTTGCTAGTCTTAGTCGGAACTGCCTTGCCCTTTCCTGCTTTTCCGCTTTTATAATCAGCGTCCCATGGACCATAGGCAGAAGAATCGTCATCTTTCTTGTCCGCATGCTTCTTTATCTCCCTTTTCATGATGTTGGGATTAGTCGATAAGTATTTCTTAGGTAATTTCATATTCTATATATCATGGAAAAATAACCAATAAAATTTTTTTATCCCGATTATGTACCATATATTTGAGAAAATAAATAAAAAATTGCCAAGTTTAATGGAAAATAACGAGAATAAATCGCTCTGCTCAAAATGCGGTCAATGCTGCAAAAGGATGCCAGGCATAGTTTCACCTAAAGATCTAAAGGGGATAACACTGGAATCTCTAACCGATCTTTTTAAAGAGGGTTACCAGTTTGACTACTGGGAAGGGAATATGACTCGTAAACCTGAACATGAAGACATTCAGTTCTTCTATCTTAGACCACAGACTAAGAAATCCGTTGGTAAAATAGTAGATGGGTCTTGGGGAGGTGAGTGTGTTTTTCTTGAAGAATCAGGATGCACAAAAACTTTTGAATCTAGACCTGCCCAATGTAGAGCACTTGTACCTAAAGAGGATCTTGGATGCACATTACCTAAATCTTACGAAAAGGAAAAAATGATATTGGAATGGTTACCTTATAATGAAATAATTTCTAAAACAATCAATAAGATATACGAAGAACAATAAAAATGGAAACGGCTCTAAGAATTTACAGCAACTCTCCTAGGAGAGCATCAGAAGTACTGACAGTTGAAAATTTCAATCTTGCAGTTGAAGGAAAAGAATTAACAAAGTGGGATGGCCACGGATACTGGGTGAAAGACGGTATGGAATCTGAGGATATGGTATTCTCTGATCCTCAACTTGACGCCACACACGTTTCATGGTACAATAAATAAAAAAATATGCCAACAGGATACACAGCAGGAGTGCTCGACGGGACAATTAAGACATTTAACGATTTTGCAAAGAACTGCATGAGAGCTTTCGGAGCAACCATTCACATGAGGGATGAACCCATGGGCAATGAATATAAGCGCAGGGTTCCTGACGACTATTACCTCAAAAGACTAGGTGAAGCAAAGAAAAACATAGAGGAATTCGAGACGCTGTCAGACGAGCACTTCATTAACATTAAGCACACTAAGATAAAGGATGATATCAAATACTATCTAAAGAATCTTAGCGATGTTAAGGAGGCTAGACAGATATTGGATAAATTACTTGCAGAAACAGAAGAGTGGAATCCGCCAACAGAAGGACACACTGCATTCAAGGACTTTATGATCCAGCAGCTTAAAGAAACTATAAAACATGATGGTGATATTAGCTACTATGAAGAACAGCTTAATGAATGTTACAAAAAATTAGAATCCCCGATCGACTTAGATGTAGTTAAAAAGGATCTCATGGAATCTTATGAGTACGATCTTGAAAGTAGTCAGAAAAGTTTTAATGAAGAAATTGAAAGATGTAACTCATCAAACGAGTGGGTAGATGTATTATTAAAATCGATAGAATAAAAATGGAAAGAAAATTAGCATCCATACAAAGGATAGGAGCAGTACTGCCAATCATGGGAGCAGACGCAATAGAAATGGTGACAATTAACTCTTGGAGAGTTGTTACTAAGAAAGGTGAATTTAAAGAAGGAGATCTTTGTGTTTACTTCGAGATTGATTCATTCTTACCAATGGAAAAAGATTTTGAATTTCTAAGAAAATCATCTTACAAAAAGATGGGCGACTTAGAGGGATTCAGATTGAAGACAATAAAATTGAGAGGACAGGTTTCTCAGGGACTTTGTTTACCCCTAAGCGTTCTCGAAAAGGATGATGAAATGAAAATCGGAATCAGTAAACAACCTTGGGGTGATCAGCTTCAGCTTGGACCTTATGATGATGCAATAGTTATCGAAGAAGGAGCTGATGTTACAGCTTATATGTGTGTACTAAAATACGAACCACCAATCCCAGCAGAACTATCAGGAAAAGTTAAAGGTGGATTTCCCGGATTCATCAGAAAAACAGACGAGGAAAGAATCCAGAACATGACTTCTGAATACGAGAGCATGAAGGATAAGCACTATTATGTCACGGAAAAGCTTGATGGAAGTTCTGCAACATATTACTTTAGAGATGGAGTATTTGGAGTGTGCTCGAGAAATCTAGAGTTAGCAGATCCTGGAGTATTTGAACCAGGATCAGTTCTTTGTGATGATGGTGTCGAAAGAGCCAGAAAAGAAAACACATTCTGGAAAGTTGCCCGTGAATTATTCATAGAGGAAAAGTTAGGAACTCTAGAAGAGAACTATGCAATTCAGGGAGAGCTTATCGGCGAAGGTGTTCAAGGAAATCCTTACAAGATCAAAGGACACACAGTTAGAATATTTAATGTGTTTAATATAGACACTCAGGAATACCTTGGACTTGATGATATGGTACATTTTCTACACAAGATCAACGTGGACGACAAACCGCTAGAGCTTGTACCAGTTATCAATTACGATTACAAATTACCTTCAACGATTGATGAGATCATCATGTACGCAGATGACAAATCAAGATTAAACGGGGAAACAGATAGAGAGGGTATAGTTATTAGAAACAAAGACAAAAGCGTTTCTTTTAAAGCTATATCAAATACGTTTTTATTAAAAGAGAAGTAACATGGGAACAATTAATGATGTTTTTACACCAATGGAGATGAGATTATTCTTCGGAGGTTTATGTTTAGGTATTTCAGTCGGAATGTGGATAGGGTACAAGTGTGCAAAACACCTAGTGAAGAAGGAGGAATAATATGAAGCTAGATAAGATGAAGGATTGGTTCGAAAGCGAAGAGGGTCAGAAATCACTAGATAGATTTGCGGAAAGAATGAACCGTGAGCGTGACCATCAGATGCGTTGGGTTGAAAGATTCAATAAGTGGGCAGAGACTGACATTGATGCAGCAATCGAAAAACTTTGCGCCTGGTACGAATCTGACAAGTATCGTGACAGGGAATACAAGAAAGGATACGAGCCAAGAGAAACCCTCCTATGGTTAGCTTTTGAATATGCGAAGGAAAATTGTAAAGAATGCGACGACGAAGAATATCTAAATGGCTTTACTGGAGCAGCATATTACATAGGGTCATATGTTATCCAGGTAATGCATGGACAAGGTTCAGTATTAAGGGTTGATAAACTTAAAGGACCAATCAAGCCAAGCAAAAGAGAAAGAATCATGTTAATGATTGAGGACAGGATAAAAACCGAACATAAAAAGCATTCAAGATCTTTACCTGATGAATGGGCTAGAATAGCAGCAGGAAAGATATTGACAACACTAGAAGAATTAGAAAGCAGTCTATGAAAATAATAATCACAGGAGGAGCAGGGTATATTGGTTCCCATACAGCAGTCGAAGCTATTAGAGCAGGACATGAAGTAATTATAATCGATTCTTTGATCAACTCATCATATGAGTCAATAGAAAGAATAGAAAAAGCTGCAGGTAAGCCGGTGACATTCTACCAGCTATCACTTCTTGATAACCCACTGGATATTTATGATAGGATAGGCGAGCACTCAAGAAAAGCTGATGCGTTAATCCATTTTGCTGCACTTAAATCTTCTCCCGATTCTGTTGGAAATCCTTTGACGTATTATAGAAATAATATAGATTCTTTACTCACATCGATTAGACTATGCGAGATTCTAGATATTAAGAACTTTATATTCTCTAGCTCGTGTACTGTCTATGGACAACCACAACATCTACCAATAAATGAATCCCATTCAATATCAAAAGGTACAACTCCTTATGGATCTTCCAAAGTTGTTGGAGAATGGATATTGGAAGATTGCACAGCAATCAAAAAATTAAAATCAGTAGCACTCAGATACTTTAATCCAGCCGGAGCAGATGCTTCAGGATGGATCGGTGAAATGCCAATAGGTAAACCAGGAAATTTAGTTCCGATTATCACTCAAGCAGCAGCTGGTTACTACGAACAACCAATCAAGGTAACAGGAACAGATTTTCCTACACCTGACGGATCTGCTATCAGAGACTACATTCACGTAACTGATCTAGCTCAGGCTCATTTAGCTTCTTTAGAATGGCTTGGCAAACAGGAACTACATACATTCGATGTGTTTAACATAGGAACAGGCAAAGGTACATCAGTTTATGAGATGATAGAAACTTTCGCAGATAGAGTAGAACCTGATGTGATTGTATGCGAAAAAGCAGACAGAAGACCGGGTGACACCGCAGAAGTTTGGTGTGATACCACAAAGGCCAATGAAATATTAGGCTGGAAATCTAAGCTAACCACTTTTGACATTCTAAAGAGTGCATGGGAATGGGAGCAAAGGGTTCGTGGAATGGATATATAGTTCATGAAAAACATTAGACTGTATGAAGAATTCGCTGGCGGGGTAATTCCCAAGGAGTCTGATCTAGCTAACGAGATTAGTGAGTTATGTGATTACTTAGATCTAACAGCTGATTTCCTAAAAAAATCTAGAAAGTACAGAGCCTCTGCTTACGTAAAATTTAACAACGGTAAATATTCAGCAGATAAAGTTGTTGCACTTATAAAACTACTGACGGACAATAATTATAAAATAGATACATTCCCAAAATTAGACGAGAAAAATCTAAAGGCTATGCTTTTGGCTAGCAGGATAGATTATTCTGATCCATTTGAAAAAATGGAATATGGGGTAACCATTTTGGTTGATTGCGAATATAAAGGGGTAAATTCCAAAGCATGCATTAACATAACTCCGGCATCATTAACCTATAAAATTATTGGTAAATCGATGGAGGAAATTTCAACTAAAGACTTTAACGAGAATCTCATAGATATGCTATTCTGGAATGGCGAGCATCTAGTTACTGGAAAATTCGAACATTCAGACACATATCGAGAAGATGGGATGACCACATTAGCTTTTGAAAGCTATGAGACTTCAGACGGGAAAAACTACATTATTTCAGTTGGTGCTAGCGGAAGCTTTAATGCGGGATATGAACTTGAGGAGATTTGGGACATAGATTTCCTTTAGCTCTCATCATAAAAATCATGTCATCTGCATGCTTTATTAGGTATGAATTAACACCGGGTACCTTTAATAGAAAAGATTTCTCATAAGAATAACATAAAGATTCCTCACTATTGCCGTCCATTTCTACCCCATTCATCAATATTTTTAGATGAAGAGATTCATGAACTAGAACTGCACAAATGTCATCTATGTCATTAGATAACATGTCTTTAGATGAAATGGTTATAGTTCCTTTTCTTTTGTATCCACCATAGCAGCTAGAAAAATTTACATCCCAGAATGAAATTGTGTCACAAACTCGGAGAATATGACTATAATAAACAGAGTCGATCAGTTTTATCTTATTTAAAGCTGAATCTACTTTAAGACCCCATGAATCTTCAGCCTTGTCAATTTTTATTTGGGCTAAAGAGGTTAATGGGATAAATAGAATTAAAATAATTAAGTAACGCATACATTATATATGGAAAAAACAAATCCTAAACCAAAGAAAATAAACCACACAAAACCAAGACCAGTCTTTTTACAAGAATCTACAGAGATCAATGATCTAGAGGTTGCAAAAAAGATGTTAAAAATATACCAGAGTGCAGCAGACAGAAAGCTAGAATTCAATTTATCATTCGAATCTGTTAAAAAGCTGCTAAGCTACCAAACATGCTACTACACTAATAAGAAATTCGAGGAAGAGGGCAACTTCTCCAGGAGCTTTGATAGAGTTGATTCGGCTAAAGGTTACATAGAAGGCAATGTGGTTGCCTGTACGGTTGACATTAACGGAAAGAAAAGTAATCTATCTTTTGATGAAATAGAGTGCATTTACAAGAAAATCTCACCATTTAAGGAGAAACCGCACAAACCTGAGAAGATTGAGAGATCTTCAGAGGTTGTTGATGTTCAGATCAGCCAGCAAGAAGAGCCTGCTGAGGGATATATAGTGAATGCAGAATCCCCTACTGAAATATAAAAATTGGCTATTAGAATCTGAGTCACCTGAGGAATATAAAATAACCCAGGATGATTTTGAGTATATTTTAAAGAACTGCAAAATTGCGGGGAATCTTAAAAAAGAAGGTCTTAGCACCGGATTTTTCCAACATGTATACTCACACAAATTTGCTATCGACATATTAGCAGGATCGCTTAAAGAATACTTCGATGCTTTAGAAAAATCTGAGATAGAATTCATACCTCATTATTTTGAAACATCTAAGATGAGGATAACGTTTGTTAGGGATAAAAAGATGGACAGCGGAAAATATCTACTAGACATATTAGGATCTGAGTCATCATCTCATAAAGCTAAGTTCAGAGAATTTCATATAGATTTTAACGCTGATAATAAAGATCAGGTGGTTACAATAGTAAACAAAGTCCTTGAAGAAATCATAGACGAAATCAAGAAAGTTCGGGTAATGGTTCAAGTCGGTAAAAAGAATCTACCTGATTCACTAAAGCCAATTCTGAAAAAGAAAGTACTAGAAAGCTATAAAAATGCAGTAGATTCTTTCTTCTATAAAGGCGAAGTACCTGAATCGATCAGTGAAGATCTTGGATCTATTATAGCAGAAATCTACGCATCAGATAAAACAATTTTAAATACTATTTCAGATATAGAGGATAGAGATACTTTAGATTCTATCATAAAAGGATTAGAGAAAATGGAAGAAACTGATATTCTTAAGGTTATCAAAGCATACCTTAGATCAGCTAGAATATTAAAGGGCATCTAATGAAGAACATTAAACTATATGAACTCTGGAACTTGCCATCGGATAAGGCTAAGCAAGAGGATGAAGAAGGGATAGAACTTCTAGCCAGAATGGTTGAGCTTTCTAAGAAGGATATTATATCTCATTTCAACTCCAGATTAATGGACGTAGATTTCGTAGATGTTGATGACACCCAAAAATTTGTTATTGAATATTGGCCAAAGTCTTTTGATGGAAGAATACCTCCAAGAATATCCTACTACATAGACGACATTGCAGAAATTCTTTCTGAAGAATTCGGAACTAAAATAGATTGGCAATTTTCACCGAACGGTAATGTCCAAAGAATAGAATTTGATCTAGAAAAGGAAATTGATCCTAAATATTTCAGTGCTAAAGATCGCATGAAATTCTCATAATTTCAACAAATCCCATTATTTATTTTTTTACCCCGTACCTTTTTATTATTTTTGTCTAAAAATATAAGGTATGAAGACTGAAGATAAGATCAAATGGTGCATAAATCAGCACGAGAACACGAATCATAAATACGATGATTACCTCAATTATGAATTTCATCTGAGAATGGTTTCACAGGCAGCTAAAGACTTTATACATCTAATACCTGACTCAAATGATGGGGAATCTTCATTCAGAGATAATGTTATACTAGCATCTTATGGCCACGATCTCATTGAAGACACACGGGTTTCTTACAACGACGTAAAAGAAGTTCTCGGACTACAAGCAGCAGATATCATCTATGCAGTTTCGAATGAGAAAGGAAAGAATCGTAAAGAACGTGCCAACGACAAATACTACGAGGGTATCAGAAACACCCCCGGTGCGGTCTTTGTAAAGATGTGTGATCGTATTGCCAACGTCCAGTACTCAAAGATGACCAAGAGTCGTATGTTTGAGATGTATAAGAAAGAAAATACAGAGTTCACAAGATCATTGGGTTTCATCGGTGGTGATTCTATTACAGTTGAGTATCCAGGTCACGAATATTACAAAATGTACAAATATCTTATTAACCTTTTTGAAAAATAATTATGAGTCAACCGTGGTTAAGAGCTAGCATTAAAATAACAAAGCCTATCGTTCTAATAGATATGGATGGAGTTATCTGTGATTTCGACAAGAGAGCAAAGGAATTAGAAGCACAGGGGGTAAAGGGACACAGTCTCTTTAAGCATCCAACTGCATACAAAGATCTTGAGCCTATTGAAGGTGCAATAAGTGCATGGGCCGCTTTGCAGGATAAGTACGAGACCTACATTTTAAGTACACCACCTTGGAGCAATCCAGATGCATGGGCTGAGAAAAGAATTTGGGTAGAAACACATTTAGGTAAATCTGCCAACAAAAAGCTTATTCTTTGCCACCACAAGGGATTGGTCAAAGGTGATTTCCTTATCGATGACAGAATTGCCAACGGTGTAGCTGATTTCGGGGGAGAACACATTCATTTCGGAACTGAGCAATTCCCTGGATGGGAAGAGGTGTTAACTTATTTAGGAATAAAATGCTTAAGAGTTTAAAGGGTCAATATTATGATTTAGTAACAAACAGAATCCTGGTTTCTAAAGACGATCTCACGGAAAATGAAATCGGAATAATAGAATTTGGGTTTGAGCTAATGAAGGACAAGCTTGATGATATAAAGATCCTAAAGGACGATATAAAAAGGCTATCGATAGAAAATGCTAACCTAAAGGCATACAACGACGATAAAGATTACGGAGATGAAGAAGAATAATTTTTTATCTCCGTATTTTTTTGTTATGTTTGCTAAAAAACAAAGATATGTTCAAATTTTATGAAGTAGGCGGAAAGGTAAGAGACGAGATTCTAGGTTTGGAATCTAAGGACGTCGACTATGTTGCAGTTCCTAACGAAAGTCTTCTGGAAGAATATACGGAAGCACATTCCATGTTTGTCGTACTGGAATCTTACTTAGCATCAGAGAGATTTGAAATATTCCTATCCACTCCTGAATGCTTCACCATCAGAGCAAAATTTCCCAAGGATCATAAATATTCAGGAGTTGCTGACTTTGTGATGGCAAGAAAAGAAGTTGGGTACATCCCAGGGACTAGACAGCCTATCGTCAAGCCGGGAACCTTGTACGACGATCTTGAACGAAGAGACTTCACATTGAATGCTTTGGCAAAAGATGATGATGGAACAATCATAGATTTCTTTGACGGAATGACAGATCTCAAGAAAGGTCTGCTAAGAACCCCGTTGCCTTGCGAGGAAACATTTCATGACGATCCTCTAAGAATATTAAGAGCCATCAGATTCTCCATTACTAAAGGATTTACTATACCCGACGAAATGGCAGGGGTCATCGCTAATTACGACTTTGAAGTTCATATGGCTGTAGTATCAGAGGAGAGAATTAGAGAAGAATTATTAAAGTGCTTCAAACATGATACTGCAGGAACACTTAAGAAACTGTGGCAGTTTCCATTCTTAATGGATTACGTGTTTAGAACAAATATCTGGTTGAAACCAACAGTCGAAAAATAATATGGAGAAGAAATCTATCTATTGCCCAGTATGCAAATCTAAGCTAGAGGTTACCCACCGGGGTCGTTACGAAGATCTAAGCGAACACGTATCAAATCCAAACGGTACTCCTTCTATGAAGGACGGCTATCAATGTCTGAATGTTGATTGGTGTGATGCTTCACATCTCAACTTTACATGGATACTAGATGGGGATTGCTATGCTAAACCTCCTGAGGGTGTTAGTTGGAGCGAGGCTAATAAAAGATTAAAGGAGGCAAGCGTTTCAGGAATGGAATTTGCTTTGAATTCATGGAATCATTATTACAATCTAGGAAAGAAAAAGATAGAAGACAGTAAAAAGTCATTTCGGATAGGAAAATATAAGATTGACATAAAGCCTAAAGAGAAGGGTTACAAATATCCTGAGCATAATCAATATATGCCAAGCACATTTCGATGGGAATACCAGATATGGAAAAAATCGGGGGATATGTCAGGCTATCTTTCAATCGTTCCAACTCACAGAATGGTATCGCATTGCATCAGAACATTTAACAGTTCGTACAAATCTGCTATTTATAATCCAGAGAAAAATAAGAACTCGATAAAGGAGTGTATGGATAGAATAAATTGTACCCAATGGGGAACCAAGGATGATCGTACATTTGCTAAGATCTCCTCATTCTTGATAAGAATAATGTATCATAGAAAGTGCGAAACAATTAGATCTTTAGCACTAAAATAAATTAAATGAAAATAATATTTTTGGACATCGACGGAGTTCTTAACTCAGAGAAAGCTTACCGAAGTGGTGAGTGCAATTACACTAAGTGGAATTGGGAGAACGGTACAGAAGATCACCACCAATCATTTTGCTCATGGAGCAAAGAACTCCTGAATAATTTGATTGATGAGACTGGCGCGAAAATTGTCATCTCATCAACCTGGAGAAGTTCTGGGATAGAGTTCATGAGAAAGGTGTGGGAGATTGAAGGGATGCACGGAGAGATAATAGGAATCACACCTAATTTCAGAGGAGATATAAACGGATACAATATTCCTAGAGGATGTGAGATAGAACACTATCTGGAGCACGATCTAAAATTCAACCACATAAATTGGGACAAAGATACCCAACAGCAGTATATGGATAGATCTGGGATTGAAAACTACATCATTATCGACGATGATTCTGATATGCTTTACGGTCAGCGTAATCACTTTGTCCACGTTCTGCCTTCTCCTAGAAACAAAGAAGGCTTCAACCAGAAGTATTATAAGGAAGCATTAGCAAAATTAAGTAAATCAGTAATAGAACTAAACTATTAAATGAATAATATGTCAGAAAGAAACGAATTTTTAGAAATGGACGGGCTTTACTGGGAGTCAGAAACCCACGAATGGTTCCATGATAAGATCAGCACTCAGCACGCTAGAAAGAAATCTATTCTTTGGGGAAGCGGTGAGCAGAGTGATGCGTTAAATGTGGTGTGCTTTGTTGTGAGAGATAAGGAGTCAGGTGAGTATGATAGATTGATGTTGGATAAGGATAAAGAAGAAGTTATTTTCGATACAAAAAGCTTAGAAGCTATGGGCTATGAGATTGATAGAATGAAAGTACTAAAAAGATTTAAAGTTAAAAATTAGGATAAAATGAAAGATGAACTCGGAGACCGCATGAAATCGTTCTATGAAGACAGAACGAGAACTAAACTTCCAAGAAGAAGTTACACTATAATCAGAATTGATGGAAAGGCTTTCCACACTTACACAAAAGGTTTGGAAAGACCTTTTGATATGTGGCTCATGGAAGACATGGATGCAACAGCAGCTTATCTCTGTAAGAATATCCAGGGTGCTAAATTTGCATACGTTCAGTCTGATGAAATCTCAATTCTAATTACAGATTTCGATGATCTGGGAACACACGCTTGGTTTGACAACAATCTACAGAAGATGGCTTCAGTTGCTGCATCAATGGCAACTGCAGAATTTAATCGTTTAAGATTAATGAGAGGGTTTGGTAATTATGAACAAACCCCAATGCAAGGTCGTGCAATCATCTCTCAATTTAATATGGCTCAATTTGACGCTAGGGTATTTCAAATTCCTTTTGCAGCTGAGGTAGAAAACTATTTCATCTGGAGGCAGCAAGACGCTACGAGAAACTCTATCAGTTCAGCTGCACAAAGTCTTTATAGTCCTAAGGAATTAAATGGGGTTAAGACCGATGGTATGCAGGAGATGCTCTTTCAAAAGGGGATCAACTGGAACAATTACAGCCCAAGAGAAAAGAGAGGATCTTTAATTCGTAAAGTTGAAAGAAAATTTATCAAATCTGATTCTATTAAAGCGGTTGCAAAAACACCGAATACACAAGTAATCGACGATAAGCATATCTTTACTAGATCTAAATGGGAGGCTGATCCAGAAACACCAATCTTTACACAGGACAGAGAGTATCTAAGATCTTTTTTTCCTAATTATGAACAACAAAAAGAGGAAGAGAATGTATAAAGCAAAGTATGTAATAGTTGGGGGAAGCGCAATCGTTTTCTCAGCAGCGATCCAACACAGTGAAATGGTTGGATATAACCAAAAGTGCGAAGGTGCAGGTTTTGTAACATTTGGTTCACGAATGGACGAAGATGATATTAACGTAGCTGTGGCTAACTGCTATGGAGAGTCAATTTCGCTGAATATAAAATCAAGAGGCGAAGAGGATTCAATACTTATTAACAGACAGATACTAAATCCATTTGGATAATGCTTAAAATAGTGGAAGCTAAATCAGTTATCAGAGAGGTTCCGCTTATAGAGATAGGCGTTCCCAATAGTGTGGGAAACATCTACACCGAAAGATCCTCTGCTAAGATATTCGAAATTCTGAAAGAGAGAAAATTTTTTACAGGAGAGTTAGTTGATGCACTTCTTGATAATGGGGAATATGTGACCAAGCTCGAAGAGGCTTCTCACATAATAGATCGTCTGTTTATTGAAGACCATTTTATTATGGCTGTTGTTAAATTCAGAATGACTAGGAACGGAAAGGAAGCATTAAAAATATTCTCCGACGGTCTCGCCAGTTTCAGACCCACTATAAGAGGAAAGGTAGAGAGTGAAACATCAGAGATTATAATTAATGATGTCATTAGTGTGGATCTTATTCCAGTTAACGATAAACTACTACAGAGGGAAATTTCATGGATTACTATGAAATAATTTCTTATATTAGGCTATAGAATATACTTTACAAAAATAAAGAAAATGATACAGGATTCAATAGACAAAAATAGTCTAACATACGAGGAGATCAGAAAGCTTACCAATCCAATAATGGAAATGGTTGAGATCTATCAGGCAAGAACACACAGGATCGAGTTATTAACTCTGGATCGTATTAAATGCGGATGGTGGGAGTTTTCAAAGAAGACTAGGTTAGATAAAGAGATATGCGAAACAATAACAGAATCTAATAAAGATTCTAGATTGGATGGGATATTTGAAAAATTCGGACAAAAGATAAAGTAGGGATTAAGTGGATTGGAAAGACAAGGAAATGATGGACGGTGCAGTAGTATTTATTTACTATTGCAATAAACTTAGGGAAGGTAAATTTCTTGAGGGTGGCCCTGTCATAACGTTATCTGCTTTTGATCGAGCAGTTGATCTTGTCGATTCAGGATTTAAGATAGACGAAGACTTCTGTATCGAGTGCTGTATAGAACTAGACATGGACGTTAGAATAGGAGAGTTGGTAATGAGCATGCAGGAACTAGGATTACCCGAGATGCTGAGGATATCAAAAGAACTCGACGATGAGGAATTGCTGAAACAAATACAAGATAAATCTAATATAAAAGACAAATAACAAAGATGCAAGAAATTAAAAATAGAATCTGTTGGAATAAGACAGATAAAGGAACAGGAGAGATATTCTATTTAGCAATGGAGTACACGGGAAAGGATCAGGACGGAAATGATACTGTTTCCATGAAGACTCTAAGAAAGATGTTTCATTTAGAAACTTATATGATTAAATCAAAAGTTTCTAAAGAACAAATAGCAGATCTAGAAAAGCTACATTCGGTAGATCCTAAGGCTATGTTAATGTCCTCTATGGAAGAAGAGGATAAAAGAGGTCAGGATAAGCTTATCTATAACATGATTAAGTATGCTGGATCAGTTAACGAAAAGATTGGCTGGTCCAAAATAGTTTTTAAAGCTAACGAGTGGTTTGGTTATGAACCTAAGTTCAGGGTAAAAGAAGACTCCGACATGTTCAGAAAAATAGTTTCCATCTCCAATTTAATCCACAGTACATCAAGAAGATCTGATGCTGATTTTATTATAGTAGGACCTGCTATGGGATCTAGAATAATGGACCTACCCCAATTCGTTTATAACGATCCTAATCAACCAGATCTAGATCGTAGTACAGGTCTTATTCATAAGATTGGTGCTCTCGGAAACAAATTCTCTGTGATAATCAACCCAATGCTACATTGGAATGATGAGTCTATAGTTATAGGATCTAATACCTTTGAAGGCCAGGAGGGAATATACCAATATGAGATGGAGCCAGAGATAATCGAGACTGAAGAGATAAGCCCTGATAATCTTATGCCTTATACTGTTCTTAACTACAAAAAGAGAATGGCTTTGGTAGCAACAGATAATGCTCATTTAAAATACTATACTCTTAACACCACTATTAAAAGGCACAATATAATAACACATCTTATAAATAAGATCTTTAAGAAATAAAATAAAAAGGGAGAACATAAAAAGTTTTCCCTTTTTATTTTTTTCCCCCGAGGGTATTGATTAATATTGTAGAAATTAACAAAATGAAAGTGATAATAGCAGGCAGCAGAGGCTTCTCAGATTTTCAACTTCTTTATGCAAAGTGCGAGGAAGTACTTGCAAATGTCAGGGAAGCTGAGATTGTAAGTGGTACTGCTAGGGGAGCGGATAAGTTAGGTGAGCACTACGCCAGTTTAAAAGGCTATAGCGTGCGTCAATTCACTCCTGACTGGGATAAACAAGGTAAAGCAGCAGGATACATTAGAAACAAAGAAATGGCGGATTATGCAGATTGCTTAATCGCATTCTGGGACGGGGTATCAAGAGGTACAAAACATATGATAGATCTCGCAACTGAAAAAGGCCTATCAGTTCACGTAATAAACTATTAAAACAAAACGCTCATGAGCAGATATAGTATCAAAAAAGAAAACAAGCAACTAGTGTATGGTTTCGATCATGCACTTGGATACTTCTATGACATCACAGATCTTAATGAACCAGAGGATTCACCTAAGCATCTGATAGAAGAAAAATCTTACTTCCTAAATGGTTTATCAAGAAACCAATTTGCAAACATTCTAACAGAATGGGGTGCAAGGGAAACACACATGATGGCATTAGCATTAGATCAACCTTTTTAAAAACAAAAATATGGGATTAGACATTTCAGCATGCAGCAAAATCAACAAGACAGATAATCTTGACGAAGCAACAATTTTCATCTACCGTGGCGAACCCCACACAGATCAGGCTAAAGATATTGAGAAGGGTACGTATGTGGAAGACACCGAAGCGGAAACATGTAGATTTAGAGCTGGATCATATTCTGGCTACGGTGTTTTTAGAAATCTTCTTAGTCAAATAGCACTTGGAGTCGATTCCAAAACAGTTTGGGTAGAAGAAGAGAAGTACGAGGGTAAAGCATTCTACGAGATGATAAACTTTTCAGACTGCGAAGGTAACTTTGGACCTCAGATGTCTGCCAAGTTACACAAGGATTTTGTAGAGAACAGGGAAACATTCCACGAAAAAATTAAATCAAAAAATCCATATGATGGTTACTATGAAATGATTTATGATAACTTCATGAACGGATTTGAAATAGCTTCCAAAGGGGGAATACTTTCTTTCCATTAAGTCGAAACGAATCATATAGTTTACACTAAGATATAAATAAATGAAAAATAAAATATTTTTTATACTATTAGCCACATCTCTATTAATATCTTCGTGCAGAACAGGAGATAAAAAGGCAATAGAAAAAGCTGTCGATGGCGATATGCTCATTTCAGGAAAAGACACTTTTGATATCACAGTGGATACTCATACAGTAATCAGCTCTGAAAGAATACCACCAAGAAACGTTATGGAAGAAGGATCACCAGTTTGGTTAAATAGAACTAACTTGGATAGTACCTATAAGACAAGATCTCACATACAGGTCGGTATTAAACAGGTATATAAAATTGCTAAAAAAAGAAAATAGGATATGATTTTTAAATTTGTTACTGTAAAGGTTGATACTATTCTCGGGGAGAACGAAGAATTTGATAAATCTTTTTTTGAGTATCTTGATGAATATTCAATATCTCACAAGATATTAGAAAGCGAAGGGGGTCAATGGCCTTCAGTAGAATATACAGGAGGACCTTTATCAATAACAAATATGTTAAAAGAAAGATTTGGTATGGAAGAAATAGAGATTGACGAGATGTACCCAGAAATTAAACAAAACCAAGATGTATAATAAAAAAGAAAAACCGATGGTACTAGAGGTTGACCAGATCTATCAGATAGAAGGTATAAAATATCTAGTAGACGAAAAGACCTACAATAAAACTTATGTCTGGTTATTAGACAAAGAAAACGAGCCTTATGGGCGAAGAAGGACTCTAGGAGGAATAAAAAATAAAGAAGTTATTAAGATTACTTAAGCTTAGATAGCTGAGCTTCTATTTCTTCAGCAGACGCTAATTTTCCGCTAACAGTCTGTGATAATCCAGCTAAAAGATTAGCGATGAATCCAGCTGGTTTTGTTTTAATTTCATTTGGTCCCTCTTCATATCCACTAACAACAGCATCAGTAGGTACACCATCTAAAGGTGATAAAGGAATTTTACTACTGTCTATTGCTGACATAATATCTTTCTCGAATTCAGGGGTTCTGTTATTTTTGAAATAATCTATAAATCCAAGGAGAGGTAATTTATCAAGTTTTCTTCTATTAATTCCGACTCTATCACCCTCACCTGATTGTTGGTCGTTAGTATTACCCTCTATTGTTATGAATTCCCTTTTATTAACATCAACACCTATAACTATTCCGGTGTGGCCTAATCCCTTACCAGGTCTAGACATAATAAATATTTGTCCTGGTTTTATTAGCGAGGGATTTGCTTTAGCCCCTGCTATGCTTATTCTTAATGCTGGATCTGAACTATTCCACATATTCATTACCCCTCCTGTCTTAGGAAGCTGGTTCTTAACATGGAGTCTCCTAGTAACCTGATCAAAAATATAATAAACAAAAGCTGCACACCAGGGTAATCCTGGTTTAAGACCAACTGATGATAGGTATTGATTAACCATCGATCCTGTATTAGAACCTTTTGGTTCTTCCTTAGAGTTTTTATTACCTGCTAACACACCAGCAAAAACTTCACCAGCTGTGCTTGGATCTGGTAGATCTATTGCAGTTTCTTTTATAAAGGACTCAAATAATTTAATTCTTTTCATCTTGGTGCATTATGTGTAATCTATTCTCCTAGCAACTCCCTTAAGAAGTTCCTCTATTATTGCTTCTATTATATCACTGGCATCTACTTCTCCATCATTAATATCAATAGAATCATCTTCTAATTTACCTGTTACTGTCAATTCAGTAGAATCCCTATTCTCATCAACTTCAATAGATACATTTGCGCTATTGATATTGTAGTCGAAACTACCGAGGAAGATGTCCTTGTTATAATGTGCACTGTCTATTGCGGTCATAACTTCATCTTTAGTGAAGGTCGGTCCTTTTGTATCTTCATCGTGTGAAATATTTCTTAAAAGATTCCTTCCGAATCCATTTATATCAAATTCAAACTCTAAGTGATCTAAAGCTCCCTCTACATCAAGATCACCGTATCTAAGATTCCATGAAAGCGTAATCTTTGCGCTATCCTCATCTACAGCATAATAATCCTTTATATCACCTTCGACTTCTGCGAATGCGTTTCTAACATCATCAGTAGTGTACATGATAGCACCACTAGAATCCTCGTTTACATCTGATGTGAAGCTCTCGAATGATGTTATACTTTTCATAGTGATTATGCTCCTTGATTGTCAGCAAAAAATCCACTAAGCTTACTTAAGAAAGATGCTTTAGATGTATCTGGCTTTAATGAGTTTGCTTCGATGTCTTTATCAGTTAGGTTACCAAGTAATCCAGGTATGGTCTGGACCATCATCTTAGAAACATTTGAAGACTGTGATTTCATCGACTGAATAAATGCAGGGGTTAATCCTGGAACTTCAGCTAATATTCCCTCTACTTTCTTTTGTAGATAAGATGCCGCCGAAGTTGGATCTGTATCTGCCATTCTAGCGATCTTTTCAGCTTCACCTGATGCTAACACCGATTGAGCCATAAGTCCTGCGATAAGCTTCATAGCATCATCAGATACTCCTGACATGGTAAAATCTATGTTACCAAAAACCGGTGGTGCTACTTCTTCTCCTGCTGGTGCAGATCCTGCAGCTTGAGGATTAAATGTTTCAAATTCTAATATGTTTTCCATTTTATGTTGTTATTTTTAATTATACTGTTGTCCCATGCACTCTTTCATGTAGTTAGCACACTCCATAACATATCCTTCATAGGTATGTTCAGGGTTTTCGTCGTTGTGATATTCACCAGCTTCTTTGCAAAGCATAGCTTCACAAAGGCTTTCTAAAGCCATTTTAGATGCTGGAGACATGCAGCTTTCGTTCATGCCGTTTGATTCTTTTATCTCCATATCAGAGAAAGATTCATAAGATTTAATATTTTCCATGTTTTATATATCTGTTTTTGTTGTGTCCTCAGTTTTATCCGTCTTTTTGGATGAAAATATCTTTTCTATAACGGTTAGGCCTAATCCACCCCCTGCTATTAATGCCAAAGCATCATACATAAACTCAGGTGTAACATAGTCTTTAGACTTGAAAGTAGCCACCCAAGTTATAGCTATAAGGTTAGCCAGGGTAAAAAGTGCAGCAAATCTTTTGCTGGATGTGTCACTTTGACTCGAAAGAAGATCCATGAAGAATTTTTTCATAGCAAGCTCAATTTTATTATATATATCTAATGGGATTGATATATAAGGTGTGGAAAACTTACTAGAATACCAAAGCTGGCTAAATGAAGGCACCCTACCTTGGACACAAGGCGGATGGGTTTTTATTAAGGGTAAACCACAGAAAGACCAAGGTGATAAAAGCTACGTTTTTCTTATGTCCGTTAAATATGTGAACGAATTATCCAGAATGAAGGTGGGCAATAAGCCGGGAATACCAGTTTATATGGCTAATTTATATGATGAGATTCATATCATAGGGTATAAAGACGGTAAGTTATCAAGTAAAAAGGTTATGCCTACAGAAGAATACCTTCAAAAATGGGTTGGTATGACAGGATTTAACATAGGATTAAATAAGAATAAGACACCTAACTGGAGAAATACAATAACAGTACAGCAAATGCCAAAGATTATGTCTGATGCGCAATATTGGCTTCCCGCTGAACCTTGGGCTATTATACCAACTTTCTAATTACTTACGGGATTTAGTAAGATCATTCAAAACCCATTTATCTCTTTCGTCCATCGGTATTGATGAGAGGTCAGTATAAGGGATTCTTTCAAGCTCAAGATAATTCTTTATTATCAAATCCAATTTAATTATTTGCTCTTTGTTATGGTATCTTATACCATCGTTCTGATCCTCATCATCAAGAAACGGTGGGACATAATATATTTTGTGCCACTGACTTAGAGACTTTAATATTTCCTTCTGTAGATGATTTATTGTTGCTATATCTTTTAAGCTTAAAACCGGACTAAATAAAGATCTAAAATAGAAGTAGTTTAGAATAGAGCTAGAATCACAGATAATAAACTCCTTAGATCCAACATACATTCTCTCCCTTCCCAGTTGTTTGTAAAATATTATGATCTGATCCGTTGGTGTATCTGGTATTCCCCATTCGGCGATATAGTCAGTTGCTGCTTCGCCAACAAACACCGAATTTCTTTTAGATATCTTTAATCCGTGATGTACTGAAGTTGCTAATGTACTCTTTCCTGATGATGGCGCACCTATGATTGAAATTAAACGTGACTCCTGATTCTCCTTCATATTAATTAATTTATAGTGGTTATACACTATTTTACACTAAAGGATCCGGGATAAACCAATAATTTATTTTTTATATCCGGGATTTTTTTATAGTTTTACGACTATAATTTAAAAATATAAAAAAAATGGAAACAGGAAAAATCATTAAGTATGCAATTATTGCATTAATTGCATTCGTGTTCATTGGAGTATTCTCCAGTGTGGTATCAACTTCAAATGACGAGGTGGATTTGAGAAATCGATTTAAACAAAAGATGGATGAGCGTACGGCTTTCTATGATAAGATGTGGAAAACAATCTCACAGAAATCTCAGATCGCAATTAAGAATGATAGTTCATTCACCAACAATATCAATGTCATTATGGCAGGGCGTAAAGATGCACAAGGGGTATTTATGAAATGGGTACAAGAGAGCAACCCGAATGCTAACTATGAAGCAGTATCATCTTTATATGCAGATCTTAGCCGTGCAGTAGAAGGACAACGAGATGGATTCTTCATGGAGGAAAAAATGATCCAGGGTATCGTTCTAGAACACGATAATATAATGTCAAAATTCCCTTCGGGATTTATCCTATCTATATTTGGTAGAAGCAAATTAAATTATAAACCAATCACATCAGATAAAACTGACGGCGTTATCCAATCAGGTAAGGATAACGACGTGAGTGTATTTTAATTACAAACAAACAAAGACCAGTTCTAAAGGACTGGTCTTTTATATAAACTAAAAAAATATGTCGATCTGGTTTTGTTTACTCATTCCCATCATAGCAGCATTAGTAATGCTGAAATGGTTCCCGAAGTATATGGCCTGGTGGGAAGGCGTAATTCCTTTAATCGTCTGCTTTATCTTTATTGGAATTTTCAAATTCACAGTAGAGAAGGTTAGGGTTAATGATACAGAATATCACGGAGCACTTATTACTGAGGCAAGGTATTATGAATATTGGGAAACTTATGTACATAGAACATGCACGAGAACGGTAAGCTGCGGTAAAAATTGCACAACAACAATATCTTATGATTGTTCATATTGTGACGAAAACCCAGAACACTGGACAGTGGTAAATTCTTTAGGTAATGAGTATACAATAACAAAAGAATTCTACGATTATCTGGTGAAGAAATGGAAAGACACCCCGGAGTTCGTTGAATTGAACAGAGATATTAATGACGGTGGGTTTGGTTGCGGTAAAGACGGAGACATGTATAGGGTAAATTGGAATAATGATCCAATGACCGCAGAGGCAACAACAACAGATCACTGGTACGAGAATAGGGTTCAAGCTGCACACACCGCATTTGATTATCCAGAGGTTACAGAAGATGACGTTAAAAACTACGGTCTGTTTGATTATCCTGAAATAAATGATCACCAGCAAGAAACTGTATTGGGATTAGATAAAGTTAAATGGATGTCCAGACGCGAATCTGATACGATGAAGCAGTGGTCAAAATTTCTAAACGGCTATCTAGGGGTAAAGAAACATGCAAGGATATACTTTCTATTTTTTGTTGACAAGCCTTCTTTATCAGCTAATATGCAGGAAGCTTATTGGGATGGTGGTAATGATAACGAACTAGTGGTTTGTGTTGGGTTAAGTAGCAAGACAAAAGAACTCCAATGGGCTAGACCTTTTACTTGGTCACCTGCAAGACGTATCATTCCTGATGTAAGGGATATGATTATGGACCACAAAAAATTCAAGCCAGATTATATTGCAGAATCAGTTTGGACGCAAGTAGATAAAGAGTTCACAAGAAAAGATTTCAAAGAATTCTCATATGTTACTGTGGAGCCACCTACATGGGCTAAGTGGACAACTTTCTTTATAACATTAATCATAACAGGATTAGTATGCTGGTGGGCGATCGCAAATGAAATTGATTCAGAATATGATCCAATAAAAGAATATTTCGTAAATAGAAAAAATAAAGGAGGATATGGATATTAAGAGATCAAGTTATGTAAATCGGCATTCAGATACGATAGTAGTTGAAAGAATATCTCTGACTGAATTTATAATGTCAGGATACTCAGATTTTTATCGGACTTCAGTCACCGATGACAATAAGCTTATAATGTTTGATCCTCCAGGAGGACCTTACACCACAGCCGAACATGGGAATCAACCCGGAGCTGATATGGGTTACTATGAATCAGAATGGGAAGGGCTTGTAGTTGAAGCGATGGAATTTGTTGAGCAAGGAATTAAACTCACATGCTTTTATAAAACAAAAGTGGTGTGGGATGAGTTAAAAAAAGAAAACAATTAAAAATAGAATATGAACCAAAAATCAGAATTTGAAAAGTACGCTAGAAGCGAACATGGGATTTCTTCATTGAAACTAGATTATTTCGATAAGCAAATCCAAGCATCAATGACACCTTATATTTTAGAGGAAAGGGAAATGAGGGTAACACAAATGGATATCTTCTCACGTTTAATGCGTGATCGTATTCTTTGGGTTGCTGGTGAAGTTAATGATAATATGTCAACAGTGGTTCAAGCACAGTTAATGTATTTGGACTCTGTGGATAACAGGGATATCACTATGCACATCGATTCTCCTGGTGGATCAGTTAAGTCTGGTTTATCCATGGTTGATGTAATGGAATACATCTCTGCAGATATCAGAACAGTTAATACCGGGATGGCAGCTTCAATGGGATCTGTACTATTAGGTGCAGGAACTAAAGGAAAACGTAGCTCACTTAGATTTAGCAAAGTGATGTTACACCAATCGAGCGGAGGATTCAGAGGTAATATTCAGGATGCAAAGATTGATATGCAAGAATGGGAAGAGTGCAATAAAATTCTTTTCGATCTTCTTGGAGGGTATTGCGGAAAGAAACCCGAACAGGTAATGAAAGACGCAACGAGAGATTTTTGGTTAGGTGCTGATGCAGCAGTTAAATATGGAATCATCGATGAGGTTGTTGTTAAAAAAGATCCGAAGAAAAAATAGATTAGTATGAATATTGGAATTATAGGGCAGGGATTTGTTGGCAATGCTGTTTACGAAGGAATGAAAAATTACTTCGACGTATTTGCTTTCGATAAAGATCCAAACAAATTTAGTAATGCTATAGGTATATCTGGAGTAGTAAGAAACACAGAGGTTACTTTCTTATGTGTGCCTACACCAATGAGAAAAACAGGAGAGTGTGATCTTTCGATCATATCTTCAGCTCTAAACGAGATCTCTGATTGTGTAAATGAACACAACAAAAAAGGTTATATCGTTATCATCAAATCGACAATTCCACCAGGAACAACAGAGATGTTTGATAAAAAATTCGATAACATTGATATAGTATTCAATCCAGAATTTTTAACAGAGGCTAATGCTAACGATGATTACAAAAATCAAAATAGAATCATCATCGGAGGTGAAAGACCTGGTACAACAAAGGTTAAACAAATATTCTCTAAGGCTTTTCCACAAGTTCACATAATTAAAACAAGTTCGACCATTGCGGAGATGATTAAGTATGTTACAAATACTTTCCTAGCTACTAAAGTTTCTTTTGCTAACGAGATGTATCAGATCTGTCATGAACTTGATATTGATTATGATAAGGTAATTGAATATGCTCGTTATGACGAAAGACTAGGTAATTCCCATTGGGGTGTTCCTGGTCCTGATGGAGATCTAGGATACGGAGGACATTGTTTCCCTAAGGATATTGCAGCTTTACAATATGTTGCTAAAGAAATGGGGATTTCCCCAACAATACTAAATGCTTCAATCGAAAAGAACAGAGAAGTTCGAACTGATAAAGATTGGGAATCACAAATCGGAAGAGCAGTTTCAGAGGATTAAAATAAAATAATAATGCAATCAATAGTTAACCGTAAGGCCAAATTCGAATACACTTTCATCGACACCTATACTGCAGGGATATGCCTATTAGGCACCGAGGTAAAGGCGATCAAAGACGGTAAGGCTTCCATGGTTGACACATATTGCATTTTTGATAAAGATGAACTTTGGGTAAAGGGACTGGGTATAACACCCGGTCCTGGAGCCTTTCAGCATGAAGCTCTTAGAGATAAGAAACTTCTGCTCAGAAAGAAAGAGTTAAAAAAACTAAGCTCTTCACTAGACAAAGGTCTAACAATAATACCGGTTAAGATATTTGTAGATGAAAGAAATAGGTTAAAGGTTGAAATAGCTTTAGCTAAGGGTAAAAAGCTTTACGACAAAAGGGAATCTATTAAGGAGAGAGACGTAGAAAGAGACTTAAGAAGAATGGATTAAGTCCATTTCATAATGTTAGTGGCTTTATTATAAAGAGCAACCAATTTATTTAGATCATCCTCTGTCTTCCCTATTTTTTTCAGAAACAATTCTTTAGATTTTGAATCTAAATCTTTGTACATGCTCATAAAGATTGGTATATCTTCTTTATAGATAGATTCCAGATAACTTTCTATATTAGGAATTTTAGATAGATCAAAAGCTAATCCCTGTTTAGCATATCTTTTTCTAGACCAGTTAACTAAATAAGCAAATCTGATATTCCAGTCTGCTAATGAAGAGATATTAGAATTGAAGTTCTTTAGTATATGAGGTGCACCCTTTCCAAACATACCCTTAACTGTCTTTCTAACTGGACCGTTGCCGTAGATAGTTATACACTCAGATGGATCATTCATATAGAGAACATCATTATAGATTCTCATATTACCATGTCTCCATATTGTAGATGAGGTTGAATCATAAAAACCAAGCTTTTCTAATAAATTAAACAACGGCAACTTTTTGACATCATCGATCGTATAATTATACGAAGAAGACTCAAATAAGGCAAATGTTTGAAGATTTTTCATCGTAGTTATATATCACTAACAAATAAGCTTTAGGTAAAAATGATAAAGGCAACAGTAATAAAGGCAAATACGGTTAGGGAGGCTTCAGAAACTTACGGGGAAGCAGCTGTACAGAAAGTATTTGAATTGGTATCCAATAAGGCACCTAGAGATGTTTTCGATGAACTCGAAGATGGGTATTTGAAAGATTGCTTATTTTTTCTGCTAAGCGGAGATATAGATTAGGATCTTATTTTTCTAATCCTTTTTCCTTTTCAATTTTTCCAAGAAAGAAATATAGTGCAAAGAAGGAAGCAGACGCCAAATAGAATAAGATGTCTGTGATTAAATACGATCCCGTCCACTTTGTAATTATCGCAAATAGTGCATCGAATCCCAAGGGATTGAAAAACGTTGCCAGGATGAGCGCTATGGTTTTTAGTCTCTTTAATTTCATTAGTTGTTTTACTGTTTGAATCGTCCATAGTGGAAAATATTTTCACAAATTGACTCCATAGTGGAAAAAAATCTGCGGAATTCGAGTTATTCCATCTATATATTGGAAAAAGTTTGGTTTTTTTCCAAAAAAATTTTTTAAAACCGAAACGGTTTCTTAAATTTGAGTATAATTAATAACAAAAGGTCCTTTAGCTCAGTTGGTCAGAGCAATGCACTCATAATGCGGAGGTCGGGGGTTCAAGTCCCTCAGGGACCACAAAAATAGTGACGTGGCGCAACGGTTAGCGCAGGAACCTTATACGTTCAAGGTTACGGGTTCAAATCCCGTCGTCACTACAAAACATTAATAAAAAAAAAATATGCCAGATTTTAGCACAGAAGTGGACATAGATCCAAGTGATTTCGTAAGCGAATGCAGTAGAAGAGAAAAAATTAATTTAATCGGCCTAGTAGTCGAGGAATGTGCAGATGATTCTGAGCTTAAGAAAGAGCTGATCAAGAGCATCAGAGAGCATTTTCCGCAAAGTTCTTCCGCAATAATTGGTTCTGGTATATCTTCTGACAATACATTCATGCACGATGAGTTTTTAGGCAGTTTAGCTAAGCTTAGCGAAGCTTATTATCGTTTATCTAATGAAGATATTGAAAAGATAAACGAGCTCGCTAAACGCTTTTAAACGAGCTTTTATTCGATATATAGGATTATGAAGATCCTTAACTACTCCCAATTTTTCCATCTATCCGAATCAGAAGGTGAGAAATCATATACATTTGATGAACTATCTCCGGAGGCTAAGAAGCATGCCATCGATAACAACAGAGGCTATAGTACAGAATCATACGACTGGTGGGAGCCTATCATAGAGGGATTCACTGAAGAAATGGAAGCGATTGGTATGGCCGATATTGATTGCCAGTTTTCTGGATTCTATTCACAAGGAGACGGTGCTTCTTTTACTGGAAAAGTGAAAGACAATGAACTATTTCTAAAAGAGATCGGAATAACCCCAGCATCGGTAGGTCTAGGTGATAGGACACCAAGAAAGTTTGATACCGCTTTAGCTTCAATTGCAGAAAACATCTACATCACTATACAAAGAAACGACAGAACCCATTATCACTACAACACAATCTCGGCAAACGTTGAGGTTGACGGAGAAGAAGAGATCGAACTCGATCTAGGTCTAGGTATGATTATAGAGATTGATGTTAATGATGTATGTGAAAGAATAGATCCAATAATTACAGATTGGGCTAGAGAAAAAAGCAAAAAATTATATAGAGATCTCGAAAATTACCACGATGAACTTCAATCAGACGAAAATATAGCTAATGATCTATCATCAGGTGGACATGAATTCGACGAAGAAGGAAATATGATATAAATCATTGAAACAAATACCAGCAAATAATAATATAACAGAAAAACCTGAATGCGATGGCAAAGCAAAAGAAAAAACCAGTGGTCGAATTAAATGACGACATCAATTGGGATTATGATTCTTATCAGGGGAGATCTAAAAGACAAGTTGCCAATAATGAAACCATAGCTTATTACGCAGTTTTAAGCTTAGTTGGTTTTGGAATTGGTCTTCTTTTATATTGGATCTTTTCTAGTATTTAATTTAACCTCCAATCGATCACAAAAAAGAAGCTATTGTTAGCTTCTTTTTTGTTTATACTAGTTTCTCGAATTGATCATATGACCATTTAAGATAATCGTGTCCTGCCTGAGCATTAAGTGTTGTGTTCAATGGAGGTTTAGCACCTTTATATCTTGTAGGATTTATCGTCTTTAACTGTTTCCAAGCTAGATCACCTATCTGGAATAGACCTCGATAAGATTTATTGGTTGGAGGATTGGGATTAAACCTTGATTCTTTGTAAGCAACAGTGGTAAGGAAATCGATAGGGAACTGTTTATTGGTAACTTTTTCTATTGCTTTCTTTACATTTAGATTTTCTGGTGCCTTTATTTTACTCAAAGCATCCTTTTCGTAATTCATCCATGTGTTTTTCTGATAATCAAGGAAAGCTAAAACTGCATCCTTATCAATTGAAGTTTTAACCTTATTATAATTAGGATCTGATGATGGCATATTATTTAAAAGCTTAGATCTTAAAGCTGCATCTAATTTTTCTTTACCCTTAGCTATCTTAACAATCTTAGCTGCTCCGGAAGGTCCCTGCTGATGAGGAAGGTATAGCATGTGCTGTCCTTCTATCTGAGGTGGAACTGTTGGAACTTTAGCTTTGGGCGCAGGTGCAGGCGTACCTACAAATAGTCTTTTTATTAAAGCTTTAAACCTTTCCCATATGTCACCAATTATATTCTCGTTGATTGATTCGTCCGGACCAAATTCCTCATATTCCTTAATGTGCTTCATAATCTATATATTCATAAAATAATTCACCGTTTTATTTTTTTATCCCGTAGTGCTATATTATCTTTGCTAAAATTAAAGAACTATGGAGAGTAAAAATATTTGGAACCAAGACGGTAATAACTTTACCCTGGGGGAAACGACTAAGCACATTAAGGAACTTCCTGCTGGAGTGTATGTGCTGAACAAAACAATGTTTGGATTCTATCTTGATAGGATTGAAGAAAAATTTGAATTTGGGCACAAGCTGTATGGCTTGGAAACTTCTCTTATTGAGAGGGTGATCAAAACTTGGAATTCGACAAATAAAAATCTAGGGGTTCTGCTAAACGGTCTTAAAGGTACAGGAAAGACAGTAACAGCTAAGGTGATATGCAATCGTCTAAATCTTCCGGTGATTCTGGTAAACGAAAATCCAGATGGGGGAGGAATACCAGATTATCTGAACGAGATCGAACAGGATGTAATTGTAATGATGGACGAGTATGAAAAAGTGTTTGGTGAGGATTCGGAACTTTTGACAGTGATGGACGGCGTGCTAACTTCTTCGTCAAGAAAGCTATTCATGCTTACCACAAACAACACTTACATCAACGAGAACCTATTACAGAGGCCTAGCAGAATTAGATACCAAAAAACTTTTAAGGATCTTTCACCTGAGATCATCGAAGAGATTGTTGACGATCTTCTTAAGTATAAAAAACATAAAGGAGAATTGCTATCCGCAATATCAAACCTTGAGGTCATAACGATAGATGTTGTGAAATCAATTATCGAGGAGGTAAACATCCACAATGAACCACCTTCGGTGTTCATGGACGTCTTTAACGTTAAAAAGATCACAGGGAAATACACAGTGACCAAATTAACGGAGACAAAAGGTGGTGAGATTATAGAGGAAGTTTTACACAAAGGGATTAGAATTTACCCTAGAGAATTTGACGAGGATTCAGTAGGAAGATACTTTGAAGCCGAGGGTGATTACCTTGGTCGCATAATAAGAGTTATGGACACTGACGTGATCGCAGTCAAACCAGATAAAAGAGGATCTAAGGAAATTATACTGAAGATTTCAGACTATAACTCTATACACAAGAATTTCAAGTACAAAAATTTTGAACCATTCGTATTCTAAATGATGAACGTTAAATTACCTAACCACGGGGATATTCAGGTTATTGGAGATATTATCTCAGTTATAGATAGTCAAGGAAACAATCATACCATCTCTTCAAGCGCTTCAAGAGATAGAATATATGATATTGAGAAGGAAATCAGTCAAATGCACCTTCTCCTTAATAAACTATGCCCAGGTACCTATGGAGCTATCGGATCAGGTCCAACTGTAGCAGAGAGGTTTGAAGAGTTTCTAAAAACAGGTCCAGAATGGATCAATGTGAAAAAAGAAGAAAATAAATAGCTCTACATTTTTTTAATCCGTGAATATGGATTATATTTGTAGAGTAAATGGAATGGTCCTAGAGCTTAAAACGGCGTGGAAGTCGGGTCTGCCTCTAAAACAGATAGCATCGGGTTCAAATCCTGCTAGGATCACAAAAACCCACATCACAAATAAGGATGTGAGTTACTTTGAAATAGCCAATTATAAGCCAACATAAAGCTGTTGGGCAAGGACGGAATAGCTAACCGAACTGCAGGCACGGATTGTGACAAGGTAACAAATACCCATCTGAGTGATGCTGGGTTTTAAAAATAGTCAGGTAGCCCAATTGGTTGAGGCGGCGCCCCTGTAAGGAGCGTGAAGGAGTCAATTAAATCTCCACAGTATGCAGGTTCGATCCCTGTCCTGACTACTAAAATTAAAATTATGGAAACATTAATACTAGTAATTATTGGATTTTGTGTAGGTTATGCTCTTGGTTGGATATACGATAATACCATTAAAAAGGTTGACGGTAAACAAGAGGTAGATGATTACATGAAGAAGACTTACGGAGAATATTGGTGGAAATAAAATAGTCAGGTGGCGTGTTGGTATACGCACCCGATCATAAGGGCGAGAGCAGGTTCGATTCCTGTCCTGACTACACGTTCCGTAACAGACAACGGATAGTTCAGCTCTGAACGATGGGAAATGGTGTGATGGCCATATGGGATTGCTAATAGGACAAAGTTCTATTCAGATTAACTATCTGCACCAAAAGAGCTTACTAGTTGTGATTCGCTCAGTAGTTTATTCCTAACTCTAACTTGTACTCTTTTCGGGTCAAGCTCTGGAGGACAGCCACGACACCTGTAAGTTGGATAAATTAGGGTGTTATTTTTAAGAATCGAAACTTTTTTAAAAACAAATATATAATGAACATGAACTAGATTAAATTTCAACAACCGAAACTTGTCATAGTAACCAGACAAGACATCAACCCAGGTTACCAAGTGGTCCAGTCCACACATTCAATCGCCGACTTTGCTTACGAGCATCCAGAAACATTCGGCAAATGGAAAGAGGAGTCAAACTCCATTATTTGTCTTTCCGCAAAATCACAAGAACATTTATTAAAACTTCATGAGAAATATTCTCATCTAACAGAGGCATCATTGTTTTTTGAGCCTGACGTAGACGAGTATACATCATTGTGCCTTTATGGATCGCCGGAGATTCGTAAAGGCCTTTCTCATTTGCCCCTATGTAATCCTAAAAATTAAATAAAAAAACAATTATGAAAACAAGTGAATTTATTAAAATGTTACAAGAAGCTGATCCGGGTGGAGAAGCGCACGTAAGAATGTATGGCGGAGTACCCAAATTCGCAGAACTAAAACCCGGATATTGGGATGGACCTTACAGTTACATTGATGAAGAAGGTAACTGGAACTACAGCACCCAAGGCAACAAGGTCGATATCCACTGTGATGAAATAGACGATTTCGTTGATAATTTAATCTGCACATATCGTATTCCTTCGTGGGAAGAGATTGAATCTAAGTTCAAATTCAGTCTTGGATATTCCATTGAAGAACAAAGGAAGGAAAGGGAAAACGTAATCCTAAAGCAAGCAAAAGAAGCCTACGACAGTGCGGTAGAAATGCACACTAGATTCGAGACAGAAGGAGTGGAGAGAGCTTTGATTAACTCAGATAAAGGATGGACGTGGTTTCAGAATAAACTGGTTGACGATCAGACACTGAAACCGAATATGCACCACTACTACACCTGGAAGGTTTACGATGGGAACGGAAAGGACCAAGGATCTAATCCTCATAACGTTCAATCAGTTTACAAATCAGGTCTTTTTGAAAAACACGAAAATGGGGTAATGGAAGGTTACTACCAATGGATTAAAAAATAATTAACAATAAAAAAATAAAAATCATGAAAACAAAAGAACAAATCAAACAAGACATCGTTAGCTACCTAACGAAAACATCAGCACACACCTTCATTAAGCCGAAAGCAACTACCGAATGGATTAAAGAAGGTTTTTACCGTGAGTACGACTACAACGAGTTTAGTTACTTCAAAGTGATGGTAAAGGATGGTGAATTTTACTATCTAGAAAAGAGGGATAGGAATGACTACAAGCTGTATCCAATTAATATAGACAACTCTATTACTTACTATGGTAACAATTCTAAGTGTGTTATTACCCATAATCTTTTCTTAGATAAGAAAATGAAAAGCGTTAAGAGCAACAAATATCATTTAGGAGAGATTAACAAGATCATTGAAGGGATAAAGTAAAATAAAAAAGGCGAGAATTAATTCTCGCCTTTTTCTTAATTCTTACGTGACCTGATATAGTCTACGATAAAGAATATCGTTGCTGTCCAGCCCCAGACTACCGCTGGAGCAATTAATATACATAATAAAGTAGTCTTCATCTCTCGTATTATTTTAGTAATGCAGGACCAAATGATCCTGGATTTGATTTAGGGTTAACTGATCCAATTTGTGTTGCTGTTTTATAAACAAAGTTCTTATACCCTGTTTCAAACCCTCCAGGTGTTGTAGTTTTACTATCAGTCCAGGTTCCGATATAAGGAACGAATGGTGATTTTTGATCATAGTCTTTATTTGTCATGGGGATTACATCAGAGCAATACCATTGTGTTCCGTCTGATTTATAAGCATAGAACCATAAATTACCATCGTTGATATAACAGCCAAATGTAATGAAATCTGTAGTTGGTGCTCCACCTACATCGGACCAATTAGCCATCCTGGTGTTTATATAATTTGATGTTGGGTTCCATCCTGTATTATCCCCATTAGGTAAATTTACCTGCGGACCAAATTCTGTTGATGAACCACCATTCCATTTAGTTTCCATTATATCAATTTCTCTAGAGTGACCTGCATCTCCACCAGCATCACTACCATCGCTATAATTCAAAGATCCCCAAGCTAAATTAGCTCTTTCTGCCAAATAAAAGGTTTCACAATATAAATTGCTACTAGCTCCATCAGAACCAATTTTAATATCTATTTGCCAAACACCTTCAAATCCTGTTCCTGGTGCATTCGAGTCAAAATCATAATCTGAATTTATTATATCTATTGGATATGCTCTACTTCCGAACGTTGGTGATGTGGCAACAGTTGAAGCAGATGTTGATTGGTAAATAGCATCACCATTAACTGTCCATCTACCTATATCATTAAATCCATAATCTTGAACCCAATAAGATCCAGGAGTAATCAATGTTGTATTTGTATTACCCATTCCACTTTTCCATCCATTAGAAATGATAGGAGGGGTAGAAACTGCCTGACTAGCCTTGATCGTATAAATGTGACGAGTTCCATTATCAATAACGGTGTCTTTTACATAAGTGAAGATAAGTACCCCGTCAGGATCACCATTAGAATCCTGAGATTGCGGAAAATTATCATCAACAGCTATTGTTGTTGTTGAGATGTAATCCTGAGCGTTAGGTTTACCGTAAACATTTACCACCATCCAATTGTCGGTACCTGTTGTGCAGTATTCATAAGGATATCCAGGATTTACTTGTCCGTTAGCACCTGGTGATATATTAGGTCCTCCCGCTGTTACTTGAATCGATACTTGCTGCGATGGGTCTATTTCCCACACCATAATATAATCGCTGCTAGCTGTTGATCCGTTAAATTTACACGATGCTAATGATACAGCAGCGAATAGTAATAGTAATAATTTTTTCATTTTCATTTTTTTAATTTTTAGCTTGCTCTATAACAAAGTAATTCAGTTGCTTCTATTTCCTCACCTGGTTTACCTATTCTATATAAACCGGTTTCGGGTTCTTGAACTAGTTCAGGCCCACCTGTTATTTTTACTGTATGAGTTGACATACCGTTCCAATAAAAAGTAGGGCAAACCGATGTAGTCATATCTTCACCTAATGTTTGTTTTAGATCATCATCGGAGAAAGCTTCCATGTCTGCTTTATCCAATGTTCCCAACCAGTTGGATAAGCCATCCTCGAAATAAACCTTCATAACATCTTCACCAGGGAAGAGCGGTTTACTCCCATCAATACATGTGTATTCTGTATGATCTTTTGAGTCTCCGACTACAAGAGCCCATACATCATAATTACCTACCATTAGACTTCCTGAGTTCCATTCTTTTGATTCACCAGGTTTAAGTACACCGTGTTTGGAAGGATTATTGTTTGCTTTAGGTTGTTCGTATACTGCATAGCATACAGGTACATTTGAACTATTTGCTATTTTAAAATGTGCTGTTGACATATTTTTATTTTTTTATTTTTTTATTTTTATAATAAATTACATTAACTAATTGTATGTGATTACATCATTTTTGTTCCTGTAAATAGGAGTATTACCAGGGCATTTTCCAATGTTTCTTAAGCCTAAATCCATAATCATAAAATATTGAAAATGATGTTCCGAAAAGTACCCAATATATTATAGCATCTATATACCAGGTAAAAATTGGTGTATATAAAGCTATGGCCAGGCACATCATTAAAAGCATTGACGTCTTGCATAGGTGCCACATATCGGTAAGAAAAACTAAAGCCTTCGTTGATAAGAAAAATCTAGGACCTTGTAAGGGATCACCGTTTTTATATTTGTTTCTCCAAGAGCTTCCTCCCTCCATAAAAGATCTCATTCCTTCAATTTTACTAAAGATTGATTCTTCGAATTTACCGCAGAGATCCATGATCGAATTTAAAATTCCGGCTATGACAATAAAAATTAGTGATATCATTAATGCGTATTATTTTTGAAAATTTATATGACTATCTTGTCATTAGTTGTTTGAAACCCCTTCTTTCTCATTATAGTCTTAAGTACAAGATCTAGCTCACCGTTTCTTGTATCAAATTCAATAACAAATGGTGTATTGAGATCTGTTCTCATATCCTGAAGAACTGCTTCTGCATTAGGAGGCATTTCAGAAATTTTCTTACCTGATTTAGAATATGCTCTCTTAAAAAGCCCAATGAGTTCTGCTGGTGTTATCTGCTTACTGTTTCTTGGATCGTTAACTCTCTCCCTAAAATGTTTACTGAATTCAACATCTAATCCAAGCTCTCTGAATAATTTATCGGCATAATCTTCAACAAGATCAAGCTCGCTAGAGCTTATCATTTCGTTTAATGAATTCCATTCTTTAAATCTGTGTAGCATCTAAAAATCTTTATTTTTACTATATATCGGAAAAAATATGCCCTAAAATTTTTTTATCCCGTAATAGGTTCTTATATTTGCTACATAATTTTAAATAATTAAATATGGCTTACACAAAAAATCCGGTTAACCCGAAAGCTCCGTCCAACAACGCTTTATGGACAAAGAAAGATGATGCAATTCTAAAAGAAATGGCATCCAACAAATCAACCACTGACCAAATTGCTGTTGCATTAGGACGTACTAAGGCATCTGTTTGGGGACGTAAAAGTATGTTGGGAATTAAAGCCCGATTGGCTTCTTCTAAGGGAAAGAAGGTAATGGCTCCGACAACTTTAGGTACCAAAACACGTAGATGGGGTTCAGACTCGATGGTTCAGTCTAATAAACCAGCCAAGTCTACTAAGTCTGTTAGCGAACCACGAGTGGTTGAGCAAACAAACATCTCTATGGATTTTGCTAGTTTATCAAAATTGGCTAAACAAACTGGGGCTAAGATCGTTATCACTTTTGAATAAGCAATAACATCAGGGAACAAAAAAGGTCTGATATTATTATCAGACCTTTTTTATGTTTATTGTTTAACCCCGTATTTGTCTGCTATAGCACATAGACCTTGAAAATAAGCTTTCCATTGTGGATCTAAAGCTATTAGCTCCTGCATTGTAAATTTCTCAGGAACCGATTTTAGATCAAGATCTTTACCCTCTCTCCTGTGAATATTTAGGTATCCATAATATCCTTTATCTCCTGCTTTGATGGCTTTCTTTTGACCGTTTATATCTGCATTGAAATCCATATCAGCAAATCCTTTATCCTTAGTAACATAACCAGCTACGAAAGCTAAAGGAAAATACCCTTTTTCCAACTTAGATTCTTCCACTCTAGTTGAGTTGTTCCAAACACCAGATCCGTTACCCTCAGCCTTTATAGCAAAGCAGCAATCCGCGAATCCTTCCATTTTAAAAGTTGACTTAGGGACTAATCCATAATTAGGAACCTTTAAAGATTTGCCTTTAAGCGAATCTGCAAACTTTTTACAATCTGCAAGGTAATCATTATTTTTATTTCTATCTTCAGTTGTCTCACCTTTAACTTTAGCCAAATACTCTTTTGTATCAACACCATTTACCACCTTAGGTGATTCTAAGATTTCTGCATTTGCAGCTTCAAATAGGTAGTTTTCAAATAATTTAATGTGTTTCATTGTTATTGTTCTTTTGTTTTATGCTTAAGCAACTTTAGTTAGTGTTGCGTTGTATGATCCCTCAACTCCTTTAACCTCACCAGTTCCGGCTAATGCTATTGTTGAAGCTTTTGCTTTTGCCTTTGCTGCAAGTGTTTTTAAAGTGTTCTGATCAAGTTTAAATAGCTTATCTGTATTATCATTAACCCAGCATTCGCCTTTATCGTTTTTCCATGCAGCAACAACAGAGATTGGTCCATCATACCATGTTATACCAATTTTTTGTACTTTTGCTTTGATCTTATAAAATATCTTTGTTGATCCATAGGATAAAATAATTCTACCTGTTTTATCATTCGATGGTGTTATTTTAACGCCATCATAAATGATTTCTGCTTCATTTAATGATTCACCTGAGAATTGTTCGTACTCTAATATATGTTCCATTGTATTGTATTTTTTTATATAACTTAGAACCAGCCGCCATGTAATCCTTTGCCTACTCCAGAAAGATCTTTCATACCTGTTCTTTTTAGAACACCAGATTTAATTTCTGGATAGTCATCAAGAATATGCAGTTTAAGAGGATTCTTCTTGAAATATTCATCAAGGATATTATCTGTTAAAACAGTTGAAGCCAGCTGGCTAGCTTTTTTACTTCCCTCCGGATTATCTCCCCAATGCCTTTTAATCACTTCTCCATCTGATCTTTTATCTTCTATCTGTACTCCACCTTGATCAAGAATGATTAAAGCATTCTTAATGTTCCAAGGTTGGGCAATAAAATAGTCAGTCGATAATTCTTCTGCTTCCATAGGTATACCTTCTAAAGAACCTATATCTCCGCTTATCCATATTCTGCCCTTTACCGTTGGAGGAAATCCTTTCATGTCCTTTAGCTCCGTGCTAAACATCATTACATTCTTTCCGACATAATCAGGAGCAAAATTTTCTAATGTGTCAAGCTCAAAATGACTTCCTTGTATTTCAAATTCACCCTTTACTTTTCCAAATTTAAAAGTTCCAATTACATCTTTATCTAAACCAGCTGAATTCATTACTCTAACCTTACCGTCAACATCAACAGATTCTGTTTTTGTGTTCCATCTCCAAGGGGCTTGCGTGAATGAGTTTATAGCATTTATTTGTTCTGGAGTTAGTGGTCCAGTTCTTTCACTTGAGGTATTTCTTTCTAATTCTTTAGAGTATCGGTCAATCAAATAATTTAGCATATCTGAAAGATTGTTATACTTATTACTAATGTATCCAGAGCTAACGCCTTTATCCCTAATGTATCCTGATGCTTGCAGAACTATACCAGCAGGATAAAGATAATTAATTCTTGTATTGCTCAGCATAATTGTATTGAGTCTGGTCTGTCTGTCAGTGGTTGTCTCAATAAATCCTAGATCCTGTAACGTTTTCCACTCTGGCATTTCTTTCCAGTTGCTAGGCCATTCCGCATTACCCGAAGGAATAAATTCTTCGAATAAAAGATTCCTTTTACTATATGATTCAAAAAGTTTATATGGTAAAATTCTCATTTGTATTAAATATCCTTTACTTCGTTTATGAATTCGTTGAACGTTCTGAAAGTTGTATCAGATTCATTTGGTTTCCCGTCAGTGCTTAATTCAGTTCCTTTCTCTTTCTCCCAATGAAATAATGGGGTGTTCCAAGCAACCTCAAAAGTGTCAACTGCATCTCGATAAGATTCAGGTGATTCCTCATTAGCATCTCTTGTATATTGCCAACCCATAAAAAGTTCTTCTGGCACTTGAAAGCCAAAGAATTCTAGGACTTTCTTCTGTGTGGTTAGACTTTGATCAACCTGCCAGTTCTGTCCGATAACAACCAAACCTGCCATTATATTATCGATCGTGCTTTTCTCTCCGAGTGTGCTGTGCATGTTCTCCATCCAATCAAGTCTTTCTATTACTTTTTGGTAGATTGCATTAACACTTCCCCATCTCTGAGAACCAAAGAATACAACTGCTTGACTATCATAGATTGCATTTGCTATCTTGTAAAGCTCATCATCTTCAAAATCATGTGATGCCCAGCATCTAAGATGTCCGTGTGGGTTCTTAACATCGTCTTTAACAGCAGATTCTTTAGCGCCACAGTTATTACCATGAAGCTCACTAACACATCCTAAACAGTTGTGTATATTTAATTTAGCAGCATCTATGATCTCAACCTTAACATCACGTTGATTTAGTTTTTCTGCTAAGTTTTTAGCTAGCTGAGATGATTTTGGGCTTTCTCCAAACTTCTCTACGTACGGACTCCTACTAGAAGTAGTGATGAACGTCACCTTCTTACAAGGGGTAAGTTTTTCTATGAACCTCCTTACATCCTCTATCTCAAATCCATATTTTACGTCTATCATAATTGTTTAATTCTTTACAGGGATAATCTTTTAAGTTCCATTTTAAAATGTTCAAATAACTTAATTTTGTTTAATTTTTCTGTTATTAGATTACCATTAATTATAAATTTCTTCTTGTCAAAATCATAATCTAAATCTATATCATCAACTATATTTTTTCTTAGAATTTCATCTGATATAGGATCTTCTATGTATGTTTGTATTGCTCTTTTCAATGGTCTTGCACCCATATTAGGATCATATCCAACCTCTATTAAAAAGTCTTTAACTGCATCTGTTATAGTTAGATTATATCCCATACCCTTTAATCTTTCAGCAAGTTTTCTTATTTCCACATCAATTATCTTATAGATCTCAGGCTTACCTAGTTTAGAGAATATAATGATATCATCAATTCTGTTGATGAATTCGGGGGGAAATGTTTTCTCTAATTCTTTTTTTATGATGTCCTTTGAATTTTCCTGCTTAGCTGCAGTTGTTTGGGCAAATCCTACAGGAGCAATCATATTTTGAACTGCTGCACTACCTATATTGGATGTCATTATTATTATGGTATTTCTGAAATCAATCTTTCTACCTTGACCATCTGTTAAAAATCCATCATCAAATATCTGTAGCATTAAAGTTAATACATCAGGATGAGCCTTTTCGATCTCATCAAAAAGAACAACTGAGTATGGTTTGCGTCTAACTTTTTCTGTTAGTTGTCCACCTTCTCCATATCCAACGTAACCCGGAGGAGAGCCTATCATTCTAGAAGCATTGTGTTTTTCTTTGTATTCACTCATATCCACCCTAATCATGCTATCTTCGCTACCGAATAAATATTTAGCAAGGGTTTTAACAGTTTGCGTTTTACCTGTTCCGGTAGAACCAAGAAATAAGAATACCCCTGCAGGTCTTTTTGGATCTTTTAATCCCACCCTGCTTCTTCTCAATGATTTAGATATTTTTGAAACAGCATCATCTTGACCTATAATTTCAATTGAGAGATCCTTTTCCATCCTCAATAACTTTTCACCTTCATCCTCTCCTATCTTATTAACAGGAATGCCTGTTTTATCTGCTAATACCTTAGCAACCTCATCCTCATCTATAATAATATCATTTATGCCTTTATATTTATTATTAATCACCTCTAAATCACCTAATTTTGCAGCTTCTTCATTTCTATATTCTGCTGCATCTTCCCATTTTTGAGCTTTTAAAGCATCCTCTTTTTTATTTATTATATCAATAATTTGTTTTTCTACGTCAAGTATTTCTTTTGGTGTTTGTTTTGGATTTAGTAGTCTAACCTTTGCGCCAACCTCGTCCAATAAATCTATTGCCTTATCTGGAAAAAATCTATCGGTAATATATCTTCCGCTTAATTTAACACAAGCATCAATAGCTTTATCTGTATATTTTACTGAATGATAATCTTCATATTTATTTTTTATCTTATTTAAAATCTCTATCGTATCGGTAATACTAGGTTCGTTTATAATAACTTTCTGAAATCTTCTGTCTAGTGCTCCGTCTTTTTCGATAGAATTTCTAAATTCATTTAATGTTGTTGCTCCTATACATCTCATTTCACCTCTAGCTAAAGCAGGCTTAAACATATTTGCTGCATCTATCGATATACTAGGATTCACCATTAAATGGATTTCATCAATAAATGGAATAACGTCAGGGTTATTAAGTAACTCTTTTTGTAGTATCTTTAATCTCTTTTCAAATTCACCCTGTGCAGATGCACCAGCCATTAAAGAACCCATATCAAGTGAAACTATTCTTTTACCTTTTAGTGAATCAGGGCATTCACCATCATATATCATTTGGGCTATACCTTCTACGATTGCTGTTTTACCAACACCGGGATCACCAATAATAACAGGATTATTTTTTGTTTTTCTAGAAAGAACAAGTAATACTTGAAATATTTCTTTATCCCTACCTATCACTGGGTCTATTTTACCCTCTGCTGCTAATTTAGTTAGGTCTCTTCCCAATGAATCTAGTAATGGAGTACCCTTACCTTCTTTTGGTTTAAGATCACCTTCTTTACTAGTGTCAAAGTCTGAGTATTTCTCTATTTTTGTTGGCATAGTTATTCTTTTGTTTGCTCTATATATCCAAAAAAGAAAGACGAGAGTAGCGAGTTCCCGTCTTTCAGTGATCGTAACCACTCCGGTCCTAAAATGGGGGTTTATACCCGCCGGATACACTATATATGCTACTCGTCAAACAGGATATATAGAGCATGATGAAATTTATAGTGACATTTGATGATTACGAGAATCGAATGGTTCCTACCAGCTTTAAAGTTAGCAAACCAGGTGTAGAAAACATTGCAGATCAATTTCTAAGAGATCTGGGAAAGAACTACGATCTAAGAGTGGGCAAGGAATTCAATAAGAAGAAAGGTAACTGTGCTTGGTATGTTCAGGAGTTTTATCAATGGTGCGAGAATAACGGAACACCAGTTAGGATAGTTTACTTTCCAGAGACAGAAAAAGCTAAAGATGCACATATAGCAATCCTAATTGATGATCTTGTACTTGACTTTGCACACAAACAATTTTCTAAAGATAAAAAAGAAAGGTACTCTGTGCTTCCACTAAAGGATTATAAAAAGTATGGATATTCGGATAAGATGGAACTTTTAGATGAAGTTCCTAGTTGGATTGAAGATATCTACCCACCTGATGAGAAGTAATTAATTCTTCTTAATCTCTCTTTTCATCCTGTCAATCTTTCTCAGTATAGGAGAAATATCTGTCTTTGATTCAGGGATTGGGATTTGCTGCATTTTCATAACAGGTTCACCGTCTGATTCATCGGTTTTAATAAGCATCTTGGCTGTTGTGTTAGATTCTCTGCATTTGTATGCTTCAGCTTTAATATCATCTAGCATCTTAATAAATTCTTCTTCCCTAGTAAATATCTCCTGTGTACAAGATCTTTGGCTCTCCCTAATTTTCTGATCTAATGTGTCAACAAGATTCTCCAATGAGGATATTCTTTCTGTCTGCTTTGTGATCTTATCCTCGAGTTCATGCCTATCCATAGTTATCGATGATATAAGACTAGGTGCGAGAGAAATAATGGTAATGGTTGTAAGAACCATTATGAGTGCCATTATTCTCTGCGTCCTAGTAAACTGTGATAATATTTCTGAGATGTACTTAAACATAATCTATTAGCCGATTACCATTACCAATGTACTCGTATTTGGTGATGAGCCCCAACTCCAAGTGTATGTTCCAGGGGTTAATCCCATACCTGCAATTGTTGTACTGTTGTAGGTTGAGGTTCCACTAATAAATGAATTCGAGGTGTACCCAAGAGGAACATATAATGTACGTCCACTTCCACCTGGAAGAATACCGTATGTTGAACCTGTATTTGATGTTACACCAACACCATTACCTCCAAAGGTTGTTGGATATGTTATTGCTCCGCTATATATGTCTACTGAAGTGACTGGGCCAATCGCCCAGATAGCTTGATTTGCTTGGAATCCTCCACCTATAGTAGTAGTTCCTGCAGATGTCAATGCAGTTAGATTGAAGCTACCTGATCCAGACCAAACCACATCAGATCCAACCTGTGTAATGCTTACGTTAAAATCTCCCGTTCCACCAGCTCCCCCTGTACCTCCCGCATAAGAAGTCCAATAACCATTAGCATTAAGCCAGGTCTTTGCATTAGCTGCGGAAGCAAAAGGTCCAGAAGGTCCAGCTACCGCGTTTGCTATACTAATGAACGAAGGGTCTGTTAGGGCAGTCGATCTGTTGAAGCCAACAGATGCTGGTATACCAAGTGGATTTGGCTGATTATTTCCTGCAACAGGCTTACCTATCACGTATCCTAGATCCTCATCCGGTCCTGCCCACCATTGTAATCCTGTTGATTCAAATCCTGATGTTGGATATCCTATTGCTAGATCTCCAACTTGGTCTGTTCCAGGTATGGCGGATCCTGTGTTGTATGTGAATGGTCTTGATGTTGACATTTAGGGTTTGACTATTTTCATCTATATATCCCACAAAAAAAGCAGACCGGAGTCTGCTTTTATATAGTTGGTTGGTAAATTTTACATTTTATAATTTCTGATCTCCAGCTTGTTGGCTTTTAGACCCTTGCCAGATGCGTCGTCGCCGACTTTGTAGATCACAACATCATAAGATGCAGATGTGTTGAGCTCGTATTTAAAGACAGTCATTAGCTTACCGTCTTCACTAACAGGACTACAACATCCTTTTAAGCATTGCTTGTTTCTTGGATCACCGTGTGTGGCGCCAAAGAAAGACATGATGCCGACAAATGATTTGCTGCTAGGATCGAATGCCGATCCGTTATGATTAACATACACTTCGTAGACTCCCATTGGGATTTCGTCAAAGGTCATCGAAATCTCCAATAACGTTTTAGCGTGATCATAATTAGCAGGACTAGTTAAAGTTCCGATGTGTGTTACATTTCCTTCTAAATTAATATTCGGAGATGCAGATGCGATAACCTCTTTAACACCAACTACGGCATCAGGAGCGTTTGAGTTTAGCTGAACCCTAGTGTCATCATAGTCATAATCCATATTGTACACGACAGCCAAAATTTCTTCTGGTGTGTAAACAACAGATTTACCGTTCTCATCAAAGAATTGATATTTCCAAGGATTAGCCTTTAACTGTTCCAAAGTGATCTTTTGACCGTTAGGTGAACTTAACCACTGTTGGAAAACTCGGTCGATGTTTGAGTGATGTGCCCAGAAGATAGGATCGAATGCTGCCGTGGGAACTTGAGCCATTAAACCAGTTAAAGATTCCTTCTGCATGATTCTGTTATAGTATGTGGTGTGGATATGATTACCCATACCGATGTAGTTGTGCATGGTGCCATGAATACCCCTATCAAAGTTGGAGTTGAATGTTTGGTAGTCAGTGATCTCCATCAACTTAGGATAACCTCCATCGATTGCTCTGCGTGCTGCTCCTTCAATAGGTCTGCCGTTATTTAAAGATTCGATTCTTGCATCCTCGTATAAAGAGCTCTGTGCGTTTCTCCAGCCTTCTGGCATAACTTTATCAGACTCATCGTAGTTGGTGTAGCCCCAGTATGGTAAAGCGAAGTCTGCCTTGCCTGATGTCTTTCTCACAATCTTCTCGAAATGCCAGATGTACATTCTGTGCCAGATAAGGAAGTTGATCTCTTCCGCTCCACTGTTAGAGTGTGTGCACTCGTCCCATGCCATTTTTAACTCGCTCCAATCGCTGTATGAAGCACACAACTTATTTGAATCAATCTGATCTGGGATCCAGTGCATAGCTGCCTGGTAGTACCAGCTTGTTGGATCGTTGCAATCTTTAGCCTTCATGATCGTCATTGCTTTCTGCATGGCCTCAATGTCTGCCTGGGCCTCTGTGCTGTTTGCATTTTTTCTCACGTATCTCACATCAGTCTCATTGCTACAAGAGACAATGAAGAGTGCGGTTAGGATACCGAGAGCACTTAGTAGTTTTTTCATTTTTTTATTATTTTAGTTTATATTGGATATGAATCAATTATAGAACAGACGGGCGGAATAGTTTCGACGTTTAAGCCCACAAAAAAAGCAGACAACTGTCTGCTTTAATTTAATTGTGAGTGGTTTACTTTTTCTTTGGCATTGTCGGGATTGGCGTACCTACTGGGTAGGGAAATCCTTCTTTTGCTGCAGTTATTGAAGTCTCTCCGTTCTTAACAGCTACTGCTTTACGTAAAGGAATTGCTGCTTCGTTAAGTGGTCCGTAGACTTTAGCTAAGACGATTCCAGATGCAGTGGTGTCAAAAATCACACCCGGCATAGCAAACATGTTGCTCTCAGATGTTGCTGGTGAATCCAGATTAATAGTAAATGATCTGTTCACTGGAGAAGATAACTCCCACTGCTTGCTTGCAGGGTTGAACTGGGGAATAGTGGTAGTGGTGTCAAAGTACCAGAATAGGCTCCAGATTGTTTTATCTGTTCCGTCTGGTGTTTGAAAGTTGGACGCCACTGCGAAATCTCCCCAAGTACCTCCGCTGCCATACATGTCTAGATTAGAGATGGAAGGTCCGGTTAGAACTGGACAGATAGCACAGCCTTCATCGAACTCCACGCCTTGAATAATGATCTTATTGCCTGTAGGCACTGCAGCAGATGCTCCACAGAAAGCAAAAGCACCTTCGTGAATTTTAAGGGCTTTAGCCTCGTTCTCTTGAGCAACTTGCACTTTTTGTACCGTGTCTGAGCATCCAGCTATAAGTAGCGATGCAAAGAGACAAATGGTAATCGTTTTTAGGTTTTTCATTTTATTATGTTTTTTTAATTGTTTTATATATCGTCCACAAAAAAAGCAGACCGAAGCCTGCTTTTTAAAAATATATTAGATCTGTTTTATTCTTTTTTTATGTTCTATATCATTTAAGATATCAGATTCTCTATCTCTCTTGCTGGGGCTAATCTAGTTTGTCCAGAAGAATCCAAAACAACAAATCCTCCCAGATTTCTATCAGCTTTAAATATCATCTGATCAGGATCGCTGTAATCATATGATTGGCCAAGCTCCACCACATCTTCAACGTCATTAAGATTGTAACCGCCTAATTCTTCGGCATTTGATGTTGATATTCCTCTTCCTCCCATTGGAACCACAACTAGATCATGATCTTCCGGAAGATCAACTATTTCAACGGATGCATAATCTGAATTATCCGGAATAGCCCTACGTAGTCTTGAGTAGATTAGTTCAGCTTCCGATCGAGGAAAAACACCTACCGACATTTCAGTTTCAGTAAAAACACCTACAACCTTATAATCAGATGTTGTGAAGCTTTCAAATAATTTAATGTGTTGCATTTTAATTTATTTTTTTGTTTGGTTTATATATCATCAAATGTACGAAAGATTTACGCACATAAAAAATGAAAGCGGGCCTTTTCGGCCTTTATTCCCAACCAGGCCCGGCCTCCAAATAGATATAGATAATGTTCCGTCTCTTATAGATGAAGATAGATAGAGAACAACTAAGTAGAAGCATGAGTACACAATCACATATAGACAAGGTAGAACTAAAACCTAATCTATTATCATACCCACACCACGTAGCAGCACCTAAGATAGAGAGACTAGACCTAACAGCATTCAACTCCCTACAGGCACATAAGGTCACTAAGTCGTTACAGAAGAGAACAGACGAGATAGCAGACCTTATAAGGAAGCTACAAGAAGACTACACTCTAAACCTACAACTCTACTCAGCCAGTAGATCATTCGAGCCTGTACTAGGAGAGGTGTATCATCTATATGAGAAGGCAGACGGCTCACAGTTCCTAAGCCTCATATCTCCCAGAGAGTGGAGACAGAACTACCTGTACTCTGGGTCACTAAACTCAGATGGTACCTGGAGTAGAGTAGAGCTATAAGTATCCCCAACCATCACCCCTATCTATAGGGACAGCATCCCCCAATCATAGGGATCCCGGAACAAAGCCCAGAACATAGTATGTTACTAAGATACTACCCAGACGTACAAGCGAACTCTGGCCCCTCTTGGCAACCCCTCTAGAGGGCTGAGCTACCACCCAGGGTGGGTATATGGGATTTCTAAGATTTCCCCGATCTCCCAGAGATCCGGCCCGGTCTCGACTCAGATTCCCACGGTCCTGTCAGACTTATTAACATTTTAGATAATTGTGTCGTAAAGTGGTAAATTGTGGAGATTTGTGGTAAGGTTGCCCAAGAACTCTCCGCCCCGGTTGGGCTCCTAAGTCTCCGCCCCGATTTACCGCCTCGTATGATCCCTATTGGGCTGGGATCTCTCCGCCTCGCCTCGGTCCTAGGATTCTATGGATCTTCCTTAGGTGTATGCTCTCTATTAGCTTGGACATCTGGTTGGACATTACGTCCATGCTCTCTGCCTATAAGAGACGGAACCTTACTAGTATATTCTATTTGGAGGCCGGGTTCCCATCGAGGTCTGTGGTGAAAAAGCCCTTGCACCTCAGGGTGATATATAGCGTATGAAGAATCTAAAGTCGTTTAAGCTATACGAAGGGGATTGGTGGGACAGCGATCCTAGTGCCCCTTGGAACCAACCCGAGGATCCGGAGCCGGTTGCGGACATCGAGTACCCAGAAGCCAGAAGAGATTTCGTGGTGTTGGGAACGCCGGGTGATGACGCTATCCTTAAGAGAAAAAGCGACAACTCCCTATGGGTGATGGATGTCACAGATATCGAATCAGACTATGAAGACTACCTCTACTACTACCCAGCAGGTGAGGATGACGATAGGGAAAGGGCTGAGGGCTTTGAGGATGATGAGTACGCTTGCATCGCCACGGATATACTAAAGGCTAACGAACACCTAGAGGGCAAAGAGGCTTGGGATGAAAAGGATGGTGAGAGGCTATTTAAAATAGACCTACCGTTAGCCGAGGCTTTGATCGAGGACTACGTGAACTACAGTAAGCCTAGAGAGGGTAGAAGGTATTATAACCCTAGCACATCCACGATGGACGAGTATAAAAGGGCAGCCAGTGTGCTGTCCAAGGCCTTCCCAGAGGCTTAGGTTAATAAGGGTTAACTTAACCCCACCACTACAAATATAAACATTAACCCCGAGGATAAAAAACGTTCTCGGGTTTTTTGTGAGCCCGCGTTCCCAACAGACGGCTCCTGATTCTCCTCCCAAACATAGTATGATGATAACATACTAACTAGGGCGCGATTTATTTTTTATCCCCGTAATTTATGTTTATATTTACCTCATGAAGTTAAATAAAAAAACACAAGACTTGATTATATGGGTTTCGATAGCTGCCTGGTTTGCAGGGATCGGTTGCCTGGCATTCAAGTTCGGATAGAAACACTATGACAAAACCAAATCAAGATGTTCCTCGAATGAAGGACACATCGCATCTCGAGAGAGAACTAAAATCAGTACTTGCCAACTCGTTTGACAAGAGCGAGACCATAAACCAAATGATGAGAATCATCAGGGAAGACAGAGAAGCCACACTCTTCGAAATCGGAACCTTTGTTATATCTCCCAGGGATTCTTCATACAGTAGTCAGGTCAACTACCTTCAACTAATGCGGAACCGGATTAAAAGCTAAACCATGAGAATAGGAATCACAGAAATTAAAAGACCAGCTTCAGAATCTAAAGAGCTGGAACCGACGGTAAACCCCACGAGGGATTCGCTGGCTAAGAAGACGCTATCCAAGAAGAGTAAGGGTAAGAAGGCCAGTACATAGTATGATGCTAACATACTCACCCGGGCACCCGGATCCTTTTCCTGATTGTGCGCTATAATATATAATATCAAATAACACAACCCAAATGGAAGAAACGTTATCAACGAGAACAAAGAGAGTATTAGGATACCTAGCTCTCTCGGTATTTTTAGCTGGAGGATGTATATCCCTGGCATCTATGGAAATGAATCCCACTAAGTGGCCGGGTGTTTGCCGACCCATCTTCGTGTTGGTCTCCTTCCTTTTCTTTCAATGGCTTTATCGGGATAGTAAATCTACTCCAGAGCAGGAGGAGATAATTAAAAAGTTTAAAGAGTTCAAGGAATGCAAGAAGGTGGATAAGGATAAGGATAAGGACTACTATAAAAGAATGGAGTAAGCGTTTAAAAGATTTAAGGTAATACATCCAGAAACCGCGGTCAACGTTCCCGCGGTTTTTTTGTGGTGTTTGTTTTTCTTTTTTCTTTTTTAGTAAATAAAAAAAAGTTTTAAACATTTTATAAAAATATTTTTTATTCCCGAAATATTTTTTATTCCCGCGTGTTTTTATTATTTTTGTATTAGTATTCGAAATAAAAAAAAGAATACGATGTTTAATTAAAAAATAAAACAATGACAGAAAACCAGAGAATTCTTTTTAGCGAGATTCTTATTTTGCATCTAGAATTTAGTTTAGAGCAAGATGGTATTAAAAAATGGGATTTAGTTAAAGAGTTAAGAAAAAAGAAAATTAGTCTCCGACGTTCCATGGGGGTGGAAGCATACGGGAAACTTTTAGTTAAAGGCAGAAAGGCATATGGTATTAAAATAAAAAGAAAAGTATAATATGGATGAAAAAGATTTATTAGGGTTATATGAAAAGTTCGCAGCTCCTTATAGTTATATGGACTATCCGAGAGTTGCATCAAGGGTTGAGAACCAGGAAGGAGATTTGATAGCTACCCAACGGGTAACAGAAATGCCAGAGACCTTCTGGGATCAGTCAGGGTTGGATATGGAAGAAATGGAAAATAAGTTGATGAATGATATTGCTGATGCTAGACAACAACGACCACTGACTGATGTGGAAGCTTATAAGAAGCCCTTTTTTAAGCCCGAACAATCCGCTCTTGAAAAGTTGTTAGCCAAGAAAGAACTAAGTGTTGCAGAAACGTTGGATCTGTATAAGCGTGGGTTAAAGCCCTACTTCTATTCATATAGGCCAAACACGTTGGTCGAGCTTACTGTGGAAAATGAGAACGAGCTAAAAGATAAGATTAGCATCACTAATACTAAATGGCTTCATCCTAAGATTGCCGAGAAAATCCAGGCCAGATATCAAGAGATGAATGATTTGGTTCAGAAGAAGGGTGCTGCTATTAGAGAGATTGATTCACAGATAGAAGATCTTAAGCTTAGGATATCTATGATAGAGGAAACTGGAACAGATTTAATTATTTAAAAAAAGTTCCATTTTTATTTTTTTATCCGATTCAGGAATCTTATCTTTGCTTTATAACCAACCAACAGTCAACTATGAGAACAATAACGCTACTTAAATATTCAGAACTTTCTGAATCGGCTAAGGCCACAGCTATACAAGAGGTAAGAGAGGATATAGAAGAGGATCAAGCACGTGATGCTTACGACTGGGCTATTGATGATTGCTCTCTATTCGAGCCACCCCACAAAGAAATGGTGGCTCTTCTTGGCGAGGATTATTACGACCGTAACAGCCATAATGGATACGGCCAATTCGTTTTCAAGAATAACAGAAAGGGTATAGAGTTTGAAGACTACTTCGAAACTGTTCAAATAGCAGAAGCCCTAGAAATTACAAATCACAAAATGTTTAAGACCTGGTTGGGTATCCCAGAAATATTTCACTACATAGGAATAGAGATACTAGACCATAACGGAAGGACGGTTATAGAAATTGAAAATCCTTTTAGCACCGAAGACCCTCGCCACGGGGTGATAAATAGTATCATCGAGAGCGCCTCGGAAAAGTTCGAAGCACACGTCGCCCAAATAGGAATAAGAATAACAAAAGGAATAAAGGAATACTTCTCAGATGAAAACATAGAGCAGAAGATAGAGGACGGGCTAGACTATGAATTTGCTGAAGAGGGAAACATTGTAAACATTTAATCCAACCATAAGATGAAAAACGCAGAAAAAAACCCACGCCCATTAGAAGTGCTAGTACAAGAGTTTAAGAACTCAGTAGGTAACTTCACAACGTTTAACCGCAATATGAGTGCACGTGAGCGCACAGTATTTAAAGGATGGTTAAACCAATTAAGAACAAACCCACAGGTATAATGAGAACGTATATCGAGACCAGCACAAAAAACAGATTTGCCACCAGATTCATGGCACTGGACTCCCACGTTCCCACCTATGAGTACGTTTTGGTTAGCAAACATTCTCAAGGAGATGGTTGGGTAATAGTTACCCACTATCGAGAATCACAGGGGGTATTCGAGGATCTTGGTACTAAGAGAATCACGGAGACCGAGTTTATGGAAACATATACTCCTCACTGTGACTATGAAAACACCACAATGGGGGTGTTTGCCGACACGTTCGAAGAGAGAAGGAATGCAAGAAAGAATTACGTGCCCACACCCACCTTACCCACCGTCGTTCCCGCGAAGAGCACAAGAAAAAATTCGCAGAAAGAAAGAGTGGATTTGAAAACAAGATATAAGGTATAATTGAGAACTTTTTTTACTTTTTGTAGTAGAATACATATAGAGAATTAACTATGGCAGCGATAAGATTTGTATGTACCACTGATAATAAAGCTTCCCACGAGGAGATTAAACGAAGGCTTTACTCTGCTAGGGGTGCGTTAATGAGGGAGAAAGTTTATAATGACACCTCAACAGAATTTCGTTCGGAAATGGAAATGATGTCAGAAGGAGGTACTTTATATCGTGAGGTGAAAGAGTTAGGATTAAGTAAAACAATCTATATAAAAGAATAATTATGTACGACGACGAAGAAGACGAGCAATCAGAAAGATCTAACGAGCTTAAGAAGAAAGTTATCGAAAGAGCTAAGAAAGAATTTGTAGCAGGATGCTATGATGCCTATGAGATGTTAAGCACAAAGGGTAAAGAAGCTATTGATGGTACAAACCCTAAGGAGATACAAAAGGCTATTAACCGTATGATGGCGTTATTCGTTATCAACGAGGAGTATGAAAGATGCCAGTTTCTTAAATCGTTTGCAGATAAGCATATGCCCGGATTCGAGATTACCCCAGACAATAATGTACAAAAGGAACTATCCTTATAAAAATAAATAAATGAAAAATCAGATTATCTTCTTATTTCTTGCGTTAGCCATTTCAGCTTGCAAGACAACCAGCGGTCCTGTGGGCCAGGCATCAACGGAAAGACACAGGGAATTTCCAGAACCCAGTTTTGCAGAATTTGCACAGCCAACCCAGCAAAGGGATACTTTGTATCTAATAGATGGAGATGCTATGTCTAGACTTACTGCTAAGATCTGGGAATCCGATACCATTAAGGTAAGACCAGAGATCATCATGGTTACAAAAGAGAATATGATCTGTATCAAGAACAGGTGTAATAAAAAGAAATAAAAAAAATAGCAATAATGATTACAGACCCAAAGACAGAATCTCTTCTACAGAACTATAGAAAAGAAGTTGAGAAGACTGCCAGAACAATTTATCTTCAGGCAATAGCACTTAAGAAAGAACTAAACTCCTCTGTGATTAACCCAGAGGACAGGTTAACAATTCTAATGCATAGCATCAATATTCTGACAACCGAAGAGAAGCCTGAAAAATAACTAGCCCTGATAATGTACGAAAACTACGAAGGAGATTTGATATTTAAAATAATGTCAGAACATCTATCACAAGAAGGAAATCTAAATCACTCAGAAATAAAAGCTAAGGTGCTAGAGGACAGGATTACTATAAGCTCAACATCATTACAAACAAGAATCGATGAATTTAAAAGATCACAAGCTTATAAGGACCTTACTGAGAACGATTCGGACTCTTAAAAAAACCGTCATCGTTCGGAGAGAATCGAAAAGACGGGGCGGAACGTCGGCGAGGTTCCTGTCTAGAGCTACAAGATTGGTAAGCATAAAAAAGGAGAAAGAAAAGATTAGAGAGGATCTAATCCGAAGCTGGTGTTTAGGAGAGTTAACTAAGCCCACATCCGAAGAGCATGATAGACTCTTTCTTTACTATCATTACCTACCCTGGAGTTATTTGTTACAAATCAAGAAAAAGTATTGGAACTCGTAATATATAGATCATAGCCCAATTTTCAAAACTAAGGAGCGTGTTCTAAGGAGCACCTCCTTTTTTATTGAGTTTTATTTTTTTATCCCGGTAAGATATATTATCTTTGTAAATATAACCAACAACAAAACCATGAAATACTACGGAATAGCAGACGCCCACGGATTAGAAAGTTTCAGACCAGTTACTTTCAATACCGAAATAGAAGGATTCGAAGTTGATCCTAGAGAACTAAGCATGATGGTGCTAAGAGCAAATGCCAACAGACACCGCCACGCAGTTGTCTATCAGGTAGAGTTACCTATCCCTGCATGTAAAGATATTAACAATCTCATCAAAGAGGGTAAGTATGACGAGGCTCTAGTGAAACTTAAGGAGGAGGCTACTAATATAATGTTGGCCAGATCTCCGGGAGCGGAGAAGAGCTGGAAATTAATACCTAACCCGGATCTAGATCCATTTAGCTAAAATAAATTATGTCAGAACTAAAAGTAACAGACAACTACAGAACTAACCCTCTAAGCTTAAAGCCAGGAGGATCCACAGTAAAAGCCATTCACGAAAGAGGAAAGGTTTTCGTTTATGATAAAGTGAAGAGCCCAGGTGCTTATATCAAACGTATGAACACAGATGCTAGAATAGCAGAGTACGGTGCTATCGTGGAAATACTAATCGATGATGTATCTGTCTGGACCAGCGGTTCCGGTAGAGAGGCTTGGGAAATCTAAAAAAAAGAATTGAAGATGAAAAATAATTTAGTAAAGATATTTAAAAAGATCGCCGAAGGATCATTAAACTCAGGAGGAGCAATTGCAATAGCAGTTATCCTAGGTGCATTGGTCGTAGTGGCATTTGCACTAATCCCAATGTTACTTATCTGGGGCTTACAGTTAATGGGATTCGGAATCACCACATCATTTAAAAGTTATATTGGTTCACTACTAATATTAACTTATTTAAGTTATTCGAGGATAGGCTCGGGTAAGACCTCTAAAGAAGACTAAGATGAAAACGCAAGAGCTACATAGCAATCAGAGTAAGTTGGTAAACGATATCGTGATGAGAGATTCACTCAATGAATTTATAAGCTCGGCGGATCTTAACATACTCTGCGGTCTTGGATACTTAATGCTTGATAAGAATTGGAAAGAGAGCGAATTGGAAATGGATTTAGGTTCAGATGCCATTGAGACTCTTTTAGATGAAACTGAGAGCATGGATTACACAAAGCTTAAGGAAGTTTACACACACTTAAAGACACAGAAATTGGTTAAGTAGTTTGTTTGGTTACAAAGCAATTAGCCCTCGGTCCAAAAGTCCGGGGGTTTTTTGTGGGATTTGCTTAAACCCAAAAACATATGCACAGCGCGGGAACGTTGACAGCGGTTCCATCCTGATGCATCATACGAAACTTTCACACGTTTTCTGACTATAACATACGTATAAAATCTATAAAATTATGAGCAACAAAAAAGCAACAGCTGGTAAAATCAGCTACGAACAAAAAATGAATGTTATTGCTTCTAAAATCCGCAGAGGAGACCAAGCAATTATTTCTTCTAAAACTGGATATGCTTCAAGCACAGTGAGTGAAGTACTTTCTGGTAAGTATTCTAACATGAAGATTGTTAACCAAGCATTCAAAATGACAAACCCTCGTAAAGCAGTTACAGCTTAATTATTAAGCATAACTTCTTGTAAAATCCTAAGATAATTTCTTAGGATTTTTTTTGTGTTTTATTTTTTTATCCCGATTGGGAATCTTATTTTTGCTTTAACCAATCAAAACAAATTATGGCAGCAGAAGAAAAATATGTACTAATAGCTAGAGGGGGATACCTTAAAGCTCCAATCTTAGAAAGATTCACTATCTCTGAGAATGATGAAGAGTTTGATGATGAATTTGAAAACTTCAACGAGTATCGTGCATATTTTCTAGAGGGAGCGGCAGCAGAACTAGAACAGGGATTTGCCAAAGTAATCATCATGACAGAAGAAGAGTTTAACTTAATTAAAACACTATAACTATGCTAATACTTATCATGTGCACACCAGACGGAGACACTTATCAATTAAGTGATAACCTAGAACTTCTTACAAAGAAATTCGAGAAAGAAAAGGATAACATGTTCTGCAACCGTCTTGTCCTGGCTAAGGTCAAACAGGATGTCGCATTCGGATTCGGCTCACAAGGGGATTTCTTTGCCGATGAAGTAATTGCTGAGTGGGATGAAAATGATTCGGAATAATTTTTTTATCCCGATTAGGAATCTTATTTTTGTATTATTAACCAACTAAAAAAATCAATCAAATGGGACGTTACTATCAAGGAGACATAGAAGGAAAATTTTGGTTCGGCGTACAAAGCTCGGACGATGCCAACCACTTCGGTGGTTCTGAAATTGAATTGCAAGACGAAGAGGATGGTGAAGTTAGTGGGTTAGAATACTTCTTTGCTAAAGAAGATCTTGAATCAATCAACGAAGGTATTGAAACATGCATCAAAGACATTGGTGAGTTCAAACCTAAACTGGATGAGGTGTTTAGTTTATCCAACAGTTACAATCCGGACGAGATTGCTAGACAACTCGGGGTTGGTCAAGCTAAGTACCGAGACCTTATGGAAAGTTATGCAAGGCTTCACTTGGGAAACAAAATTAAGAAATGTGTGGAAGATAATGGTGAATGTAGATTCACTGCAGAATTATAAGAATTTATTTTTTTATCCCGGTCATGTATCTTACATTTGTGTTAACCAATCAAACCTCAGCCATATGAAAAGCATCAAAGTCAGATTTAATTTAGGAGCAGGAAAAAACTTCATGAAGTGGAAGATAGAAAGACCTAACGGTGAGATCTCCTACCATGCTCCAGAAGGGGTTCAACTCGTAATGACTGGGTGTGTGTTAAAGAATCAAAAGTCTACATCGCTTAAAATATTCCAAGGGGCAAACAAAACTGTCTGCTCCTGGATACTGTGTGATGAGATAGAAATCATAGACCATGTGGGTTTAACCCCCATGAACGATTCAGAAAGGGTTTCTTATAACCCAAGAGTAACACCCAACTGGATGTTCAAAGGTTCTGTTGCTGATGGTATGAGATTCGGTAAGTTGGTAAGTTTAGGTAACAAAGTTTATAACAAATAGCCATATGAATAACAAAAGAGTTTTAGCAAAGTATCCGACTGCGGTAGCAGTAGAATACAAGACACAGTTCGACGAGGGATTCAGACCAAAAGGAGTTAGCTTCTTTATTATCCAAGAGGGTAAGGACTCTGAGTATGCCTTAGGATTTGGGTCAACAGAAAAGGCTGCCTGGATGATGGCAACGGCTTGGCTACAGAATGATATGTCTTTCATTAAGGATTATAAAGGGTATCCGATTAGAGATGCTCAAATAGAAATGGAATAATTTCTAAAATATTTTTTTATCCCGATCCAGTATCTTATATTTGCATCACTAACCAATTAAAACAATTATAAACATGGCAACAAGATCCAAAATCGCAATCGAAGACCAAGACGGAACAGTTCGTTCAATTTATTGTCACTGGGATGGTTATCCATCTCACCACGGTCCAATACTATTAGAGAATTACACAACACAGGAAAAAGTTGAATCCCTAATCGCATTAGGATCAATTTCTTCTTTGGCACCAGAAACGGAAATCCCAGAAGGTGTGGAGCACAATTTTGAAAACTCAACGGAAGGTATTGTGGTAGCTTATCACCGTGACCGTGGAGAAGATTTAGTTATCAAAGCTCACGGAAGCGTGAATGAATTTGTAAAAAGCGACATTGAAGAGTATGGCTACATCTTTACCGCAGCAGGGGAATGGTTATTCGCAAATGGGCACGTTGGTGCATATGACCGTGAGGCAGTACTACTAGAAAGCGTATTAGTAAAAGAAGCTGAATAGGTTGGTTGGTTAAAGGAGTTTACTATTCGACTCCGGACCCAAGTTCGAAAGGACTTGGGTTTTTTGTTGTGTTTAATAATTGGGAAAAATAGTATGCAGTGGGTGAAACCGTTGTCAACGTTCCCGTCCCGAAGATGCGTGGAAAAATTAAGCTAAGTTGTTTGCCCAACTTCCAACTTTAAGAGAAGCCCAATCATTACCTAAAGCTTTCTTGAATTGTGTAATGTTATTCTTTAACAACTTAACACCGTTTTCTGCATTAATATAAGGGTCATTCCATTTACTACCCATTGGAGTAACTGTTCCGCTGTAGTTGCTATTTGGTTGCATTGCAAAAAGACCTTTGTATGTAGAATTACCTGCCTTTGGATTTAAACCTGATTCTATTTGGGCAACGGTAATAGCAAAATCAAACGGTACTTTGTGTCTAGAAGATGCTTTAGTAATAGCATCTTTGACTACGGAATTCTTGGGAATGTTGATAGCGTTCCTAGCCTGAGTTTGCTTAGCAAACCATTTCTCTTTCCACATATTAAGAAATAGACCTGCTGCAGTTTTTTGGTCTCCTTTGTCTAATGATGCTATAATATCTTTTTTAACTTGTGGTCTATCAGAAGGTACGTTTTGAACTAAGTTTGCGTATTTAACACCGCCTTTGGTCTTAACCGTATCAGGATGCATTTTACCAGTTCCGTTAAGTGCTTTAACTAGACCTGATGCCCCAGCAATACCTTGTTGATGTTGCATGTATAAAGCAAAGTCATCATTACCCGGTGTTGCTGTATAAGTTCCAGTTGGACTATAACTTCCTATCGTACTTATCCCTGTTGGGGATGTTGGCGTCGTTCCGCTAACCCCTGCACTACCGAAGATATTAATATCCCCAGTTAGAATGCCACCAAGAAAACCTAATGCACTACCTTTTTCGTTAATGGTAAACTCTTCAAAACTTTTTATCTTATCCATGTTAATATTTATATTGAACTATATATCTGAAATATTTTTTTACCCCGGCTAGGTTTATTATCTTTGCTTTATAACCAATTAAATCAATCAACTATGTGGGATCCAAAAATTATCCAATGCGGTGTGGTTCGAGTAGAATACAATCGCGTTAAAGTTTACAAAGACCAGTATAACTTTATTACTATTGATGTTGGCACACCAGTTCAACTGGCGTTATGGAACGGAGACGTTCTGAATGTTTATCTAGGTAACGGAAAGGTTAGAAGGTATAAAGACCGGGTTAACTACCACACTGTGGGTTAATAAAATATTTTTAAAATTAACCCCGGATTTATTTTTTTACCCCGGTTAAGAGTATTATTTTTGCAGCATAACCAATCAAAACAATATAACATGGCTTACAAAGAACCAAACGGATTAAGAAAACCTATGAGCGATGAGGCTAAGGCTCGTATCGCAGATGCAGTCAGATTAGCTGCTGCTAAGAAAAGACAAGACCAAGGTCTACCTCCTTTATCCCAGGTAGGGCCTCACGTACCCCCGCCGGCATTTATTGAGAAGCCGCTGGAGTTGGTTCGTATGAGTGGTCAATACTTCTCACCAGACCTATTCATCCCGATGAAAACAGGTAAGCCGGTAGATCAGGTGTTCACTTCAGATGGAGGTGTACCTAAGGCATGTAACTTCATGTTAATCGGCGATCCTGGTGTTGGTAAATCCACGGTGTCGCTAGACATTCTATCAGATTTAGCAAGCAGTGGTTATCGTGTGCTATTCATCTCTGCGGAAATGACAAGGATCGATCTTTATGGATACGTTCAGCGTTACCCTAAGTTTGGTGAGGTTGATATTCTATTTACTGGAGAATATTGCGACAGCAACCCTAAGACGGTAATCGAGAGTGCTTTGAAGCCAGGTTATGATGTGGTGCTAATCGACTCTTTTGCTGAGGTACAAGAAGACATTAAGGAGGTACTAAAACTAACCTCTGCGGGTTCAGAAAAATGGTTAATCGACCTAATGATCTCTCACAACCTTGCAGGAAACGATACTAAAACCCACACGACATTCATCGCTATCCAGCAGGTTACAAAAGGAGGCGTTTTCGTCGGTTCTAACAAGCTTAAACACAATACCACTGGTATGCTTGAGCTACGATACGATCAAGCAACAGGCAGCCAGTATATGATGTTTAACAAGAACAGACGGGGTCCTGTCAATAAGAGAATGTTTTATTCTCTGTCTGCAACGGGTGATGTTGAATATGATTTAAAACGTTTCAGCAACGATGAGAATGCTAGAGAGGCTTTAAGTCACGAACGCACTCTAATTGAAAGTGAAGGAAACGCATTTGATACTCTCTTTGGTTTTGCTAAGGAGGAAGAGAAGGACGGGTTATAAAAACCTGTCCTTTTATTTTTTTATCCCGTACATAATTCTTATCTTTGTAGAAACCAAATAAAAATAAAAGCCATATGCCAAAATTCGAAACATTATCACAACAAGCCTTCGACGACAAAGCGAAGATAGCAGTTAACAAAACTCCTATCCGAAAAGAGGTCAGTATCAAGGATATCGAAATCATCAACGACACAACGCTGAAGTTGGAGGACCATCAGATCAGAATTAACCGCGATGCCTTTAAAGGTATCTGTAAAGTGGTTGGCTTACCCGTTGGGTTTGATAAAACGTTCACCACATCATTCGGTGACAAAGCACGCCAACAACTTATTAACCGTCTAAAGGTGGCGGTGCAGGCTAAGGGTAACACAACGTTATCATTAGTGGTTAACCCCGACACTAGGGAAATCATCAACGTTCAAAAAGATCCACGAGATTTGATTTCAAATCAAACATTCTTGGACACCTCATCCAGCATCATTAACAAGTATGGTCTGGAGGTAAATGACTTCTCAGTCAACAACGATGGTGGTGTGGTTATCAACACCTCTTCACCCAAGAACGTTTGGGGTATTAAAGGTTTAGCCGATGAGGAATTCTACGGAGGAATTTCGTTCACCAACAGTCCTACCGGAGGCTTCATGGTAAGTCCATTCTTACACCGATTAGTTTGTGCAAACGGTCTAATGGGTAAGACATTCGAAGAGACCATGGCACTAGGACAAATGGACGGACGCTCAATGGAAAGCTTCTGGAGCCAATTAAATCTTTTGGCCGAGCGTGGCTTCCGCCCATTAGAGTTCGAGAACAGATTAAGGTTAGCTATGAACACACGTGCTTCTCTATTCGAGTTAGAGAGTGCACACGACTCGCTCAAAGCATTCTCTGATGCTGACAATAAAGAACTTGAAGCTTGGGTGCCATTGCACACTACACGTTCTAAATTTCATGCGGCAAACATCGACACCATCACCTTCAGCACAGGTCAAAAGAAAGGTGCTAAGACTGGAACAACAGTTTGGGATTTGATTAACGGGGTAACACACTTCGCTAGTCATGACAACGGTTTCAAAATCGATGATTACGATAGACGTCGTCTTCAAGTAGAAGCATCACGTATGATGACAAAGGATTTTGATATGGCTAACTTCGTACCAAGTCCTTTCTAAAATAAACTTCATTTCCACAAATTAGGTCTGCCTTAGGGTAGGCCTTTTTTGTATGCCCCCGTAAACATAGTATGATGCTAACATACTAAGCGCCTACGTGCGGGAGCGTGGGCCTCGTGCGTAGGCGAGAAACTTTAACGAAAAAATGCTTAGATAAATTTTTATTTCGTAAGTATAATTGTTATATTTATGGTATGGAACAAGCAGCTATACTTAAAAAAGAACTACGCTCTAAGGTAAGTGGTGTAGTTGTTCCAAAAGATACCGTTGTTATCTACTCTAGTTCTATGAGAGCAATTAAGATTAATGTTAAGAGCAACACTTCAGATCTATGGATTGGGGTAAGAGAAAAGGATATTAAAATCATAGGTTGGAAAACTATTAAATAGCATTTACCAATTCCGAATGCGAACCAGATCTGATTAGGTCTGGTTTTTTTGTGGACATAAAATACTAAATGCAAACCGATCTGCACAGGGTAGAACCGCTGTCAACGTTCCCCGGATTCGGATACCAGTTTCTCCAGCGAAGTTCTGCTGGAGGAAAAGTTTTAGAAATATTTTTTTACCCCGGATAGAGTTATTATCTTTGTCCCGTTATGAAAACAATAGAGGTTACAATTCAGGAAATAAAAATGGCTACTAGACCAAACATCTATAAGTCTAAGAAGAATTATACCCGAAAAATAAAACATAAAAAAGTTCAATAATATTTTTTTATCCCGGTCCAATACCTTATTTTTGTATTAACCAATTAAAACAAACTATATGTCATCACTTAAAAAAATCACCCACGAACAACTTAAAGACAGATTACGTCAAGGCGTAGTTAAATTCTACTTCCACAAAGTTGGTGGAGAACTTAGAATAGCAATGGGAACAAGAGATTTATCTCGAATCCCAGTATCAGGTCACCCAAAAGGAGGTTCGGCTCCCAGTTCAGTAACAACATTCTTTGATTTGGAAAAAAGCGCATGGCGTTCCATTTCAACAACAAAAGAAGTTTGGGTTGACTAACAAAGATCTTCACAAGTGGGAATCCTGGCCGTGTAAAGGTGCCGCCTCCAAGAAATGGATTACTAAACTCTCCTACCCCAAGGAGAGTTTTTTTATGCTCCAAACTTTTCCCAAGCATCAGGCAGGCTGGAGCGAAACCGTTGTCAACGTTCCCGCAGCTGCAACATCTGTTTGGTCTGATTTAGTATCTAAAAAATAAATATAATTATTTTTTATTTTATTTTTTTATCTGAATCTGGAATCTTATATCTGCGGAGTTAACCAACTAATCACTATAATCATGGAAAAGAAAATTAAATTTTGGGCAGTGTATTCTAACATATTAAATATATTAGAAAAAGACATTACATCTTTAGAGACATTAAGAGGAGAAGAATTAGAAGCTGGAATTTATTTCAGAGATTGGCTTAGTAGAGAAACCAACAAACTTTAATAAATAAAATTATTTTTAGTTTTATTTTTTTATCTAAATCTAATAGATTATATCTGCTCCATCAAACCAACTAAATATTATGAAAAATCAAGAGAAAGAAAAAATCAGATGTACAATAAGAGTAACAGGATGCGCTGGAGGATATGATCCAGAAACCCCGGGTTACTGGCCTATCCACAACCACAAGATACTAATAGACATGTTAGATCAGGGATCAAAAAAGGGGAATGAAAAATCTGTTTTAGAAAAGCTAAACCAAGGTGAATTTACAATCGAACTAGACGAGGAACAAGAAGGAATAGAAACCTTAGAAAAGCTATTCAACAAAGAGAATGTTATCAAAGCAGTGACAGGTTCTTCAGATTTAGCCCCAGGAATTCTATTGTCAAGGTTCCTTGACAATTTACAACATGCTGTACACATGGAATGCTTTGAGATTTATGTTGAGGAGTATGGAAGAGTAATTGATGAAGATGACGATGATGAATATCAGGAATACCCTAATAACATTAATGAAGATGCATTTGATGAAATCATTAGTGGTGGCGGTAAGGATATAGTATTCGAAAAACTAGAAAATTAAACCACATCCTTATCTAAAAATACTAAAGGACCTTCGGGTCCTTTTTTATGCTCCAAACTTTCCCCAAGCATCAGGCAGGCTGGATCGAAACCGTTGTCAACGTTCCCGAGCTTTTCTACCGCACGGTTACCGCAGATACCGTAAACGTTAAGAGCCAAATTATTTTCATATTTTATTTTTTTAACCCAGTCTAGTTTATTATCTTTACATTCAACCAACTAAAACAACTATATTATGCCACAAGAAGTAAAAATTAAAAAAGTGTATGCAGCAGGAATAGTAAACTCTAAAGACCAATGGGCTTGGCAAGGAACTGTTATTGCAAACACTATTGCAGAAGGTAAAAAATTACTAACTGCATTTCGTAAAGAATCCGGAATATCAGGACGATGTGAAGTGATTGATATGGATGGACATTACACTAATAGACCAATTGGTGTATCTGAATCAACAGATTTATTTTAGTGTTTTATTTTTTTATCCCAATCTGAATTCTTATCTTTACATTAACCAAACCAACCAACCATGGAAACATTAAAATTAAGAGAGAACTTATTCCGCAGAGGAAATGAAATCATTAGCTATGATACAATCGTAGCACATATCGAAGATGATAAGTTAATCGAGCACGGCAGATATAGTCGTACAACATCTAAGCACATTGGTCACGTTGCCCGTATATTTAATTTATCTGTTGTTCATGCAAAGAACAAAGAGCGGGGTTTTTATAAATATGACACCGGTGAAATTAAAATCAACATTCCCGGTGCTCTGTCCGTAAAGACATCAACAGCGATAGCCACCCTGATGGGAACAGGATCAACGTTCCTTCAAGCTGTCGCAGTTATTGAAAAAATGCCACAGAAAGATTTGGAAATAATAGATAAACATTTAAGGGATATTGGGGTTAGCGAGGCACAATTCTCTGTATTTAAAAGAGTAAATAGATTCATGAAAATGATGTGATTTATTTTTTTATCCCGAACTATAATCTTATCTTTACATTAACCAAATAAACCCAAATAATCATGACAGAAGGATTCAAAGAGTTACTAAAGTTAGCAAAACAATCAGGGGTTAAAGATTTTAATGAACTATGTGATTTAGTCTCAGATTGTAAGAATGAAGTCACTGGTGCAGATTTCGAATCTGTTCGTCAACGATTGAAAATTAAAATGTTTTAATAACCAACTAAACCCAATCCACATGGCATCAGAAACAGAATTAAAATTAGAATTAGGTCTCGAAGTCTATAGACTTAAAGGCTATAGTCAATGGACAATCTCAGGCAACGCTAAAAGAGCGATGACTGTTAAAGAGTTTGAATCTGCTTATGACTTTCAGGATTTCGTCAAAGAAAAGATTAACTGCAAAGGAATAGAGTTTGATTCTGAGTTCTGCGAGTTCTTTGCCTATGCCCCAACAAAGGCAAGAGCATTCAAGTTCGCAAATGACATTGACAAGTACTTTGCAAAAGTGAGAGCAATGTTAGAATATAGTTAGTAGTTGGTTAATTGGTTAAAAAGGTCAAACTTCGGTTTGGCCTTTTTTGTTGCCCTAAGTTTTCACCTGCATCTAATCCGAAGAACGCTGTCAACGTTCCCGCTCTGTGGCAGATCCGACAATGCATATACATAGTATGGTGCTAACATACTCACGCCCGCGAAGGTATTTTAAGATTTATTTTTTTACCCCGAACCTATATCTTATATTTGCTTTATAAACAACCACACATATGAAAAAAGGAGAAACACACTTAGGAAGGGAAATACTTCACACGGAAACCTTTCCGCCCGCGGGCACATTTCAGGCATTCTATAATGCTGAGAAAAGATTAAAGGAGTTAGGATATACGACAGGTTCCATGTGTCGGTCAGAGCCAATAGGCTTTGCAGATGCAGACGTGGTTGGGTATGTTGCCAAATGGTATAACATCGATAGGGAAGATAAAGGTAAGTTGGATGGCGTAATGGAATCTGATGATTTCAGGGAAGGCGGAGTCACGATAGTGTTCTTCACCCCACCAAAATATTAATTGGTTAAGTTGGTTAATTGGTTAAAAAGGTCAAACTTCGGTTTGGCCTTTTTTGTTGCCGCAGGTTTTCGACCGCAGCGAATCCGAAGAACGCTGTCAACGTTCCCGCTCTGGAGATGCGTGGAAAAATGCATAGACTTCCTGCACATAACTTTAAACGTTAAGAATTAAATTATTTCACATTTTATTTTTTTATCCCGATCCGGAATCTTATATTTGCACCATAACCAACTAACTTAAACAATTATGAAAAAAACATCAAAGACACCAAGTGGAACAAGCTTCCATGGTGATGTATTCAATGCATCAGTATCTGACCTTCGAAAAATATTAGGAATCACATTTTCGGAAACGAATGATGGCGAGGACAAGGTAAACTTCGAATGGGTCATGGAGAATGAGGAGGGTGAAGTATTTACGGTTTATGATTGGAAGGAGGGCAGGGTATTGGATGAGGATGAACTAATAGAATGGCACATTGGAGGGCATTCATCATTTGCTACAGATCTGGCTGTAAATGAAATTGCAGGAGCACTAAACGAATTAGATGAATAAAGGATTTAAAATCTTTTGGAAGGCAGACTTAGGTCTGCCTTTTTTGTTGCCGTAGGTTTTCGACAGCTGCGAATCCGAAGAACGCTGTCAACGTTCCCGCAGCTGCATACTGTTTTCTCCAGCAGAAGCATCTGTTTTTATTACTTTCTCCGGCGGAGTATTTTTTCAGTTTTTATTTTTTTATCCCGGTTCAGTTCCTTATCTTTGTAATCTAAACGACATACACATGAAAGTAACAAGAGATCAAGCACAGGAAATAGTAACTAAAGAGGTAACAACTTACTTGGAAAAGTACGGTGAATCGGCCGGCGTTCCACTGCACATACTCATGAGCAACGAATCAAGAGAACATGTTATATCCATCGGAACATCTATCATGATGAACAGATTAGGATTTAACACATATCCTGGATCTTTCGTTCAAGCAGTGTTGGACAATAATCTGCACTCTGCATTTAACAGAGCGGATTCTATTAACCAACAATCCCTGAGATTCTACATCACGATGATGTATTCAATGGGTCTAGATATTTCCCCTGAATAAATTTTTTTATCTCGGTCTGATATCTTACTTTTACTTCATAACCAAATAAAACAAACACACTATGGGATTTTTTAGCTGGAACACATGCGATACTGGAGAATCAATCGCAAACAATTGTTCAACTCGACCAACATTTACTGTCCACATGATTACTCCTGATGGACGAGTATTTACTGAACCTGATTATGAAGGTTACGGTGAATTCGGAGGTAAAGATTTTCACGAACTCTTAGCAGAGTTAAACGGACTTGCTTCCGACCGAAGCTTAGGTATCGACCTCACATTCAAGGACAATCCAAACGGGGACAACACTCCCGGAGTGATCTACCCTAAGTTTGTAGAGATCTTGGAGGACGATGTGGTAGCTCAGTACGCAGATTTACCAAACCCGGAGTCCTGCGAAGCTCAAGGTTTCTTCTATGGTCCAGATGAGGATGAGGAAGAGGATGAGTGGGAAGAAGAGGAAGAAGAGGAAGAAGAGGAAGAAGAAGATTACGATGATGAGGATTAGTGGTTAAGTTGGTTAATTGGTTAAGAGGATCTTCGGATCCTCTTTTTTGTGCTGTAAGGTTTTCTGATAGATGCATGCACTAAAACCGTTGTCAACGTTCCCGCGCTGCGGATACAATTGCAGCTATTATTATATGCTGAGGAATAACCTGAATTTATTTTTTTATCCCGTCTATAAAGCTTATCTTTGTATTAACCAATAAAAGAAAAAGACCATGCAACACTTAACAGCAAAAAACATTGAAGGAAAAAGAATTAAAATGATCTTCATGGAAGATCCTGAACCAATCGAACCAGGCGCTATGGGTACAGTTATTAAACTGGACGGTGCAGGTCAGATCCAAGTTAAATGGGATAACGGACGTAACCTTTCCGTCATTCCAGGAGAAGACCGATTCGAAATAGAAGACTAGAAAACATTATCATGTGTGTTTGATAAGGGTTGGTTACCCACAAAAGGTAGACTTCGGTCTGCCTTTTTTGTGCTCCGAGGTTTCATGCAAGGCAAACAAGGAAGCAGCCCGGGAACGTTGACAACGTTTCGAACTGTCTCTACATCCGAAAACACCTCACGGTAATAGTTCATATTTATTTTTTTACCCCGATTTATTATCTTATATTTGAGTATCAATAAGACAAATATGAACGCAATGACAACCACAGAAATTAGAGCAGAAATCGTAGAATTAATTAATGGCGGTATGCTAAACGTACCCGCAATTGTTAAATTCTTTAAGACACATCGTCCCGGAGCGAATCCGTTAACTGTTAAGACAGAATCAAAAGAATTAGTTGCTGAGGTAAAACTAATAATCAAACGACAAGGGTAGGGTAAGTTAAATTATTCTGTTTTATTTTTTTATCCCAACCTGGAATCTTATATTTGCATTAACCAACTAAATAGTAATTATGACCAAATGTGAATTAACAATTAAACAATTCATTGCATTAGCAAGAAAAGAGTTAGCAGACTATATGTCAACGGTAAAACATTCTGATGATGCTATAACATTCCCGGAATGGACTTCAGAGAATGGTAAGGCGTATCAAAAAGAGTATGGTGTATATTATTCAGACGAATATGATATGTGGATGTATTCTCCAAACAATACCAACTTTCCTGGGGATGATGTATGTGATGCTTGTGGATGCCAATGTGATGCCGAGGAATCAGGCCTATGTAAAGACTGTGATTATTTAGAGGAATAATCACAGTTTTATTTTTTATCCCGGTGGGGAATCTTATATTTGCATTAACCAATTAAAACAAACCAACCATGAAAAGACTTATCATTTATCGCCTATTCGATCCGACTTACGGACCACAAGGAAACTCAAAAACTCTATCTGTCCTATTGCGGGACGACAACACATTCTCCTACAGCTACTACGGCGGATGGCAGGACAGTGGGACAGGGTTCAGTATATCAAATATGCAACTCCAACGTTCCCTTCCGATGGGTGCAAGGAATTTCAAAAAGGTGGAGGACTTACACAAAGAAATAGTTTCTATACTAGCAACTGGTGTTGGGTCAAGAAAAATTAGTTCATTTGAAATTCTAAATGATTTGTAGTTTTATTTTTTTATCCCGATCCAATTTCTTATCTTTGAGTTAACCAATTAAAACAAACCAAATCATGACCGACGAACAATCAGCAATCTTCAGAAGAGTATTAGATACCAACTGGGAAGTTAAAGAACTAACTGAATCTGGCAACTGGAACGAAGCCAGATTAAAAGCTAAAGAACACCACGAAGCTGTTGACGAGTTAAAAACTTCAATGGGAGAAAGAGAGTACGATAACTTTATTAACATGGGCAGAAAAATGTTTGCTCCATTGGACGAGGAAGACGAGGATTAATTTCCTCGTTTTATTTTTTTATCAGGAACTAATTTCTTATCTTTGAGTTAACCAATTAAAACAAACCAACGCCATGTCAAAGAAATCAAACGAAGAAAACAGAAAAGAATTTTTGGAAATGCAAGCAGCATTCCGAAACATGATTGAAACTCTTAAAAAGATTAACACTCAAATCGAGGCGGAAAGAAAAGCCTTTGATGTTGTCGAGAACGAAAACGTAAGATTGGTACTATGCAAAAACTAAAAATCTATTCCTTCGAAGACCTGGTGTTTAAACCACACCAGGTAGTTCCTGGCGGTAAATCTGCATTTCTGGAATTACCAAATTTAACCAGCGCTTCCGTTGTAGGTGGTGGTGTTGGGAGCAGTCTATACGGAAATGGCGAAACCACATTCGAAGTTTGGTATTCAGACGAGGATGATCCAAGGAGTCATCAAACAATTGAAGAGATAAACAGAGAGCTTGGTGAAAGAAGCATACGCCAACTAGGACTACTCTAAACATAGTATGGTGCTAACATACTCCGCACGCACGAGCCCGCACATAAAATAAAAGAACATGAAAACCATAGATAGAAAATCTCTTTACGACATTAAAGATTATAAACAAATCTTTAAAACTGAATCCCACCACGAGCATGAGGTGATAGAGGATAAGCATGGTACGCTGAGATGGAAAGAGGATAAGGTGGTTAGGAATCTATTTGAAAATGACATTAATCTAAATCACCTTTGGATGTTGTTCATGAGGATGGGGCTAACAAAGAATAGTGAAGAGGTGAGAAAGCTTTATCGGGATATGGGTTATAGCCTTTCAGGGTATTGGGAAATCTTCTACTGGGATCTGAACAACGAGGATGCTAGAAAATACAAACCGAAAAAGAAGAAGAGAGCGTAGGAACACGTCCAGCGTTCCCGCGGCTGAACACACTGGATTTAATCCAGGCATTACATGGAAGTTTTATTGGTTAAGTTGGTTAAAATAAACCCCAATTTTTTCAGGAAAGATTGGGGCTTTATTTTTTTATCCCGGGTTAAGGACTTACATTTGCATTAACCAATTAAAACATATACACCATGAGAAAGCCAATTATCCGTTCAAATGTTAACCCACTCGCACTTCCAACTCTTTTCTTTGCAGGTCGTGCAGTACTCACGTTCCGCAACACAGAGAAGGAAACTCACATGACCGTAAAGGTTAAGCAACTTACGGACAAGAACGACCGTAAGATTAAGCTTCCGATTTTCTACGTGTTCGTTAGCCTATTGGGCGATCGCCAAACTGGCTATGTTTTCGCCGGAACAATTTTCAAAGACAGTATGATTTGCAAATTACATCGCAACGTTCCAAGCGAAGGCCAACTTGGTCAGGTTATGAAATTCCTTATGAATGCTTTAGAGAATCCACAGATCCTAAGGGATAAGAAGGTTTCTTTATTGCACGAAGGACGTTGTTGCCGATGCTCATTACCTCTCACTCACCCTGAGAGTATTAACACAGGCTTCGGTCCTGATTGTCTACAAACAATTCTTGCCCAAACACAAATCAAAGTCGACGACCTATTCTTCAAACAAGGATAGGTTGTTGATCTCATAGTCAATAAGAAAGCAGACTTCGGTCTGCTTTTTTTGTGGGGTAAAAATTACCAAAGTAATCCGCATCTCAGGGTAAAACCGTTGTCAACGTTCCCGCGCCTAGATCAGGTGGGAAACACTCTGGGAAAAAGAAGGCTATCTGGAGAAAAAAGAAGAAGAGGGTTTCCAGCTTAGAGCTGGGTTGAACCGCTGTCAACGTTCCCTGGCTGCTACATCTGTTTCATCTGCATTAACATCTTAAACACCAAACGTTAAGAATCAAACTATTTTCACATTTTATTTTTTTATCCAAACCCAATTCCTTATCTTTACATTAAACCAACTAATTCATATAAATATGAAAAAGACAGAAGAGAATCCTTCCGCAGTATTATCTCCAGAAATGATTAAATGGTTACGTGACCATCAGGGTGGAGCAATAAGTTGCTAATCTAATTTTACCGTTTGAAAAATTGCTAAAGGACCTTCGGGTCCTTTTTTGTGGGAAAATGTTTAGTATTTAAAATACATGAAGCTCAGGGTAAAACCGTTGTCAACGTTCCCGTCCCGAAGATGCGTGGAAAATGCGTAACTCCCTATACATAGTATGGTGCTAAGATACTCCCGCGCGAAGGGGTTTTTGGCATTTTTATAAAATCTGATAAATACATACATGAATAAATCACTTCTGATTATACCTTTCTTTCTTATCTCATGTGAGAAGGAAGTTATAGAACCTGCTAAGTATTTCACACATCTCAACTCAGGAAAGCCGGCCACAGAAATTGTAAAGGATAAGAAGCCATGTAAGCTTCGTATAAGAAAAAGAAAAAGAAGATATGAAAAGATTAATAAGACTACCATTGGTGTTAGCAGTGGGCTTTATAAGCATAGCAGGAGCTGCTGTGTTGGGAGTGGTGATAGTAGTATTCGAAATATCAGACCGAATACTCACCCCAATTATTAGAAAGAACAAGCAATAAACTATTATTGCTGTCTATTGCTTATACCGTTGTCAGCGTTCCCGCGACTGATAACATCTGAAAACATCTTGACGACATCTGAAAACATCTTGGATACATCTGAAACCCTCATGATAACCACATGATAAGCATCAGATAACACCATGATAAAAAAGGTCCGGAACGTTGGCATCATTCCGATTGGCTAAATCCTATGCAAAACCTAGTGGAAACCACCGGGGATTTTTCGGATCTGCTCTATAGACAAACCGTGGTCAACGTTCCCGCTCTGGAGATGCGGGGAAAAATCCGGCGACTCTCTGGAAAAATCTCTATGAAGTTTGCGATTCTCTCTATGCACAAAACGTTGCCAACGTTCCGGAGCATTGTATCCGACAGAGCAACTCGCGGTAAACCCCAGGAAATCCCCGGAGCTTTTGCGATTCTCTCTATGCTTATACCGTTGCCAACGTTCCAAGCCTGATTAATCCAGGTTATATCCAGACCATATCCTGGTACACTCTGGATGAATTCGGATGCATCTGGAAAGAGTCCAAGGAACGTTGACCGCGGTACAGAGACAGTCAACAGGTTTTAGATTCTTAACCTCTATTACCCGCATTCAAAAATGTTTGGGTTTTATTTTTTTATCTCAGACTAAATACTTATATTTGAGTTAACCAATTAACTCAAACTCATATGTACACACTAGACTGCTCTTACTACACAAAATCATTTTCATCACTTAATGAACTACTTGATGATATTCTTAATTCCGGCATGGACCCGAATTACACAATTCTTTTTAATAACAAATCCACCGGAGAAACTGCCTGGGATTTGATTGGACCTGAAGCCTAAAAAATATTCCCCAGATTTATTTTTTTATCTGGGGAATTATTCTTATCTTTATGACAACCAATTAAACCTCATACACCATGTCATCAAAAAGACTCATCATCGAAAAAGCAGAAAAATTCTTAGCAGAATCAGGATTTGCTAATACAGATTACGTTATGTCTCTTCAGGGACCAACAGTGATATTCACACAAACAGGATTAGAAAAATTTAATAATGATATCATACTCAGAGCAGACCTAATGGACTTAGGAATAATAATTCTCTAAATTTATTTTTTTATCCCAATCCATTATCTTATATTTGGGTTAACCAATTAAACAAACCACATCATGAAAAATCTATTAAACTTTATCGGATTCGCAATCTGCATGCTAATCGGGATATTCACCGCAACTGGTGACGTCCAAACCTACATTCATTTTGCCGGCGTTCTCAACGAGATGGCATTCTGCTTCGGAAGCTTTATGTTAGCCGCAATACTTATGTTGGCAACGATCCTGCCCGACAAGAAACCTGAGCAAGGTCTAAAAGAAAAAAATCGGTTTTAATTTTTTATCCTGA